>Ga0247608_10002740_pt1 | contig 21459 bp, 19 predicted proteins | sample 176DNAGHGlowgp2_FD_193490 | JGI IMG/M metagenome (GOLD analysis project Ga0247608, IMG submission 193490) | Sheep rumen microbial communities from Palmerston North, Manawatu-Wanganui, New Zealand - 1766 DNA GHGlow gp2 | ecosystem: Host-associated > Mammals > Digestive system > Stomach > Rumen ...
AAGAACTATCTCGCCGGTAGGAGTGGTGGGGTTCAGCTGCGCCACCCAGTCGAGATAGTTCTTCTTGATAAACTTTGCGAAGCCCAGGTTCGCCTCCTCTTTCTGCATGCGGAGCATATCGGTCATGCTGCTGTCAGTAGAGCTCAGCTCCAACTCCCAGTGCACGAGTTTCTTGTAGACTTCCACCCAGTCCTGCCACGTCCTGCAATCCATGATCTGCATGGCGATCTGCTGGAACTGTTGCTGGTACTGCGTCTGCGTCACCTCCGTCTCGATCTCTTCGCGGTGGATGTTCTTCTTCAGTGTCAACAGAATCTGGTTGGGGTTCACGGGCTTGATCAGATAGTCGGCAATCTTCTGTCCGATGGCCTGATTCATGATGTCCTCTTCCTCGCTCTTGGTCACCATCACCACGGGTAGGGCGGGATGTATCTCCTTGATGCGTTGAAGGGTTTCCAGTCCGCTGAGGCCGGGCATCTGCTCATCGAGCAATACTAGGTCGAAGTGTCGCTCACGACAGAGGTCGATGGCGTCGGTGCCGTTGCTCACGGTCGTGACGTCATAACCTTTGCTTTCCAAGAACAGCTTTTGTCCATGCAGCTGCTCAATCTCATCATCCACCCAAAGTAAATATCCGTTGATCATAATTCTTCACTCTTTCTGCGGTAGCAAATTCTTCACTCTTCACTCTTAACTCTTCACTCTTACCAAAAGTCTTCGTCGAAATCGAAGTCCTTGGCCTGTTTCTTTTTCTTGTTCTTCGGCTGAGGCTCGTCGTCATCCTCATCGTCCTCGTCGTCGTCGGTTGCGGCCTTCTTGCCTGAGGGGATATCCTCGGGATCTACCACTTCGATATCCTCAGGACGGATCAGCAGTTTGTCGGTACTCGTCTTCATCGGCACGAAGATGTCCTCATAGAACTGCTCGTAGTCGTCATAACTGAACTGCACGCCCAGCAACGGCAGGTTCACCTCGCTGATAACCAGGCTGCGACATTTGGCAAGTTTCTCCGCCATCACATCGTTGGCATACAATTGTCGGGCGTATTGCAAGGCCTCGTCATAGCTGAGGAATCCGCTGATGAGCATACGTAGCAGCCCGTCATCCTCGTCGGTGCTGATCTCGAAGTTACGCACCAGGAAGTTAGAGAAATTATAGCGTGCCATCTCGAATAGCAGCTGGTTCTGATCCACGCTGTCGGGCTCGTAGACGAGCATGAAGATGAACTTCTGATTCGGGTCGGCACTCAGGGTGTCGGCCTTTGTGGAGTCGGCGGTGAGGGTGATGTCACGACGCGACCACACATCGCCGATGTCGAACTTGCCGCCATGTAGTCGGCGACCCTCCTGCACACCTTTCACAATCATACCTGCCATCTCGGCCACCTCGCTCTTCGGGTGTTTCTCAATCACCTCCTTCAACTGTTCCAGACAACCGCTGGCATCGCCGTTGTTCAGTCGGCTCAGACCGTCGATGAAGATGAATTTCGCACGGTGTTCACCCATCGGGAAACGGTCGGCAGAGATGCGGGCATTGCCGGCCACCTCCGAGAACTTGTCATCTTTGAATGCCTGATAGGTGGCGGCATAGAGCGAGTCCTCGATATGGGTGCCGAAAAGGGCGTTTTCAGCGTAGTAGGGGTCGGAGAGCAATGTGGTCCATTGGCTCTCGGGATGTTCGGCTTTCAGATGCGAGAGACAGGCCTCTGCCACATCATGCTTGCCCAGTCGCGAGTAGAGCAGGAAGAGGTGATACCAGGCATCGTCGAGTTTCTCAAACTCGGGGTAGTCCTTCGTCAGTCTAAGGAGCTGCTTCTCGCTGAGTTTCAGGTTGTCGAGCTTATCCTTGAAGATGATGCCCGACTGCAATAGCGCCTCTTTGATGATATCGTGGCTGGCGGCTTTCTGCTCGTCGGTGAAAGGTATCTGGGCGAGGTAGAACTCGCGGTTATGCGGATCATTGGCGAGGGTGTCTGTGGGGGCCTTCTCGCCCTTGATGCTGTCGCTGGCGAGAGCGCCTTGGGCAGCCAGCGAATCGGAGTACTCAGAGTTTTCGGAGTACTCGGAGTTTTCAGATTTCTCTTCGCTAGCGGCCAGATTCACCACCGTCTGGTTCATTCGCTGCCAGTTATCGGCATTCTTTCGTTGTCCCCACTGGCGCTGGAAGGTGGTCTTTCCCTGACTTACGGCCTGCGGATTATAGAAATACCACGCACCACCGCTCTGTTGTTGGGTCGTAGGACGATTCTGCTGGGTGCCTCCCCGTTGTCCCACAGCCTGGTTCTGTTGTTGCATGCGCTCGGCCTCTGCTATCTGGGCTGCGTCGCGGGCCTCCTTCTCCTTGCGTTTCAGCTCCTTGATCACACGATCGATGGCTTCCAGACGCTGGGCCTCAGGCATATCGGCCAGTGCCAGCAGCGAGTCTTGCAGATGGATGGCGTCGGTATGCGGCACCAACTCGTCGAGCACCTTCGATCGCTGGGCCAGTTCCTCATAGTCCTTGCGGTCCTTATCCAGCAATCCGATGGCCTCGCCATAGCAGCGCTGGGCATCGTTGTATTTCTCCAACTGCCAGTAGAGATTTCCCAAGGTCAGCAGCAGCACACCTTTTTCGACACCACTGCGGGTAGCTTTCTCATTACCTTTCTCATAGGCGGCGATGGCTTTCAGCGTGTCCTTCTGCATCAAGTGGATATTTCCCATGGCGTAATACACCTGGTCGAGATATTCCTTGTTGTTGTCGTTCGAGGCCATGCGCTTCAAACGGCTGATCATCGCCTTGGCATTGCCCTTCGCCATCACCTCCGTCTGCGCGATGCGGGCATTGAATTCGAGTTCGTAGCTGGGGTGACAACCGACCACCTTTCCGAAGGCGTGCTCGGCCTCGGCGCGATTGCCCAATTCCTGCTGAATCTGTCCCATGAGGAACCACTCACGGGCCTTTTGTTGATGGCGACGCTCGTGCTTGATCACTTTCCGCAGATAGGGCACCGCCTTCGCGTATTCCTTCGTGTGGATATAGTAGTCGGCAAAGGTGTAGTCCCAGTCCTTGACGGTACGGAAGTGCATCGAGTCGCGGCTCATATTGCGGATCACGTCCTCGGCATCATAAAGCCAGTCGAGTTCGGTATAGCATTTCGCGAGCCACGCCTTGGCCAGACCGCTCTGCATGGGTTGTGTCTGGTAGAGACGGATCATATAACTGAACGTGGCAGCGGCCTCGTCGAAGTCGCCTTTCTGGAATTGTGACTTACCCAGCAGCATCCACGCTTTCCACAGGAAGGGGTTGTATTCCTTACGTCCCAGCCACTCCTTGTCCTTGTCGGTCTTGCGCTTGCCGCCCTTCCATTCGGGCTTGGCCTTGATGCTGTGGCGACGGATGTCCTTCTCGGCCTTCTCGATGGCGCGGTCATATTGGCTGCTACCCAACGAACGACTGTCCTTGTTGCCAACGGGGTAGAGGGGTATCTGTTCGGTGAAGTTGTCGCGGTTGCCTTTCTCCTTCTCCAGATTGCCGTCGATAAAGGCCTCCTTGCCGTTATAATAGATGTTATAGCGGGCGTTGAAACTGTGCCACCACCGCGTGCCTGCCGTGTTTTTCTGCGTAGAACAAGCTGCCATCGTCAACATGACGACGACACCAACAGTCAAGATATAGGCAATTCTGCGCATCCTCTTATATAACCTCTTTAGAGGTTGTTTTATTGTGTGATGCAGCGTCTTTTTGATGTTTTTCTTCCAAAAGGCAGTGAATTTTGCAGTCGCCCTCCTGAGCAGCAGTGCAGGTCGAGCAGTCGTGACCCACCTGGATGGTATCGTCACCCTTGTCGAAATGGTTGGCTATCCAGGCTATCACCCCCAGCCCCACAATCAACCCTACACAAACAATTGCAAATTCCATAGCGGTAGCAAATTCTTAACTCTTCACTCTTCACTCTTCACTTCGATGCTGAATCCAGCATCGGTCAAGCTCTTCCAGAAATGCGGATACGACTTCGTCACCACCTGCGGATTGTTGATAATCAGACTGCCTGACTTCATGGCGAAAGGAGCGAATGAGAGTGCCATACGGTGGTCGTTGTAGGTGTCGATACCTTCTTCCATCGAGGGTTCGCAACGCTCTCCGTCCCAATACAGTTCGCTGTCGTTGCGGTCGTGCAACACATAGCCCAACTTCCGCATCTCGCGCTTCATCGCCTCGATACGGTCGGTCTCCTTGATTTTCAGCGTGGCCAGACCTTTGAAGTGGAAGGGGATATCCAGTGCGGCACAGGTTACGATCACCGTCTGCGCCAGATCAGGAGAGTTAACAAAGTCGTACTCCAGCTTCGGCACACAACGGCCATTACGTTTCAGCGTCACGGTCTGCGGGGCGGTCGTGGCCTTCGACTGGAACAAGGTCTTCACGCCCAGCAGACTGAAGATGTACCTCACCACCGAGTCGCCCTGCTTCGAGCCATCCTTCAGTCCGTTCAGCACCACCTGTGCCTCACGGTTGTCGCTCAGGGCCAGTATCTCATACCAGTAGCTGGCACCGCTCCAGTCGTTTTCTATCACGTAGTCGCGGTTCACGTAGGGCTTGTGGTTCACGGTGATGGTGTCGGCTGCTGTCCATTCAGCATCAGCACCATATTCGCGCATCATCCACAGCGTCAGGTCGATATAGGGTCGGGAGATGATGTCACCCGTCAGTTTCAGTTCGAGACCTTTCTTCAGCATCGGACCTATCATCAGCAGGGCAGAGATATACTGCGAACTCACGCTGCCCTCGATCTCCAACTCACCGCCTTCGATGTCCTGGCCCGTGATGCGGAGTGGGGGATAGCCCTCCTTACCTACGTAGCTGATGTCGGCGCCCAACTTCCTGAGGGCGTCCACCAGAATACCTATCGGACGCTGCTTCATACGCTCAGTACCCGTGAGCACATGCGTACCTCGCATTACACTCAGATAGGCGGTCATGAACCGCATGGCCGTACCGGCAGCTTTGATGTTGATTTCTTCGGGCATGTAGCGCAGGGCATCGAGAATCACCTGGGTATCGTCACAGTCAGACAGATTCTCCGGCAACTGACGGCCACCGCTGAGCGCATAGATGATAAGCGCACGGTTTGAAATGCTCTTTGAGGCAGGCAGGCTCACCATCGCCTTTTGTAGTTGGGGAGCCGTGATTTTATATTGAGTCATTTGTTTGTTGTAGTCTTGATTTGTGGTGCAAAGGTACACATTTTTATCGGTTTAAGCAAATCTGACACAAAAAAATCACATAAAATCGAAAAAAGTCGCTGGAAAATTTGGTCAAACGGAAAAATGTGTGTACTTTTGCACCCGCATTTCAGACTTAGGTCAGATGCTAAGCATTTTTAGGATCGGGATTTAGCGCAGTTGGTAGCGCACACGTCTGGGGGGCGCGAGGTCGCTGGTTCGAGTCCAGTAATCCCGACCAAAACAAAAGTTAAGGTGCTGATTTTCAGCACCTTAATCTTTTTCTATACAGCAAGACGTTTGAGCAGTTCGATAAGCACTTGCCAGATATCCTCTATGGTCGCCAGTTCCACACGCTCGCTTGTTGAGTGAGGCTCAACGATTCGTGGGCCGATGCTGGCAATCTGAATGCCTGGATAGTGCTCGACGAAGAACCCTGCTTCAAGCACGAAGTGCATGGCCACCATCCGTGGACGCCAACCCAGCACATCTTGGAACGTGTCGGAGGTCAGCTGCAGGAATGCCGACTGTTGGTCTTCCTGCCAGGCAGGAGCCGACATCACAACTTCGGAATGGGCACCGCTATCCTTAAACGTCTTGGCAATAGCCTTGCTTAGTGCATCCATATCGTCATCGATGAAACTGCGTGTGTGGGTAGAGACAAAAATGTGTTCCTCTTCCGTCACGACACGCCCGATATTATTAGACGTTTCCACTGTATCAGGCATCGCCCACTTTAATCTCACTACCCCTTGAGGCACCTCACACAAGCAGGTCATCAGTGCCTGGAAAGTTTTTGGCGAGATAACGGTTTCTTGGGGTTCACAGGCTTCGATGACACACTTCACATCAGGGTCCTGAGGGTATTCATCATGCAACCAATCGCATGGATGCTTAAAATCAAGAGTCAAGGCTTGAGATTCTGCCGATGGACATGCTATCACCATCTCGCCCTTTGAGGCAATCGAAGCATTGGCCTCACCGATATTGATAGTTGCCAAGCTGAAGTCATGTTTCTCCGAAAGAGACAATAAAATAGCAGCAGCTGCCTTAACGGCCGAACAACGTCCTTTATTGATGTCAACACCAGAGTGCCCGCCCAATCCACCATCTATGCGGATGCGGTACCAGCTTCTGTCTTCAGGGGCCGGCACACGCTCCATGGGGATGCGATGGAACTGCAGGCAGGCACCTGCAGCTCCCGTCGTGATGGTGTCGTAGTCTTCCGAATCAAGGTTGATGACCTTGCGACCTTTCAGGAAGTCGCTGCTCAGCTGTGAGGCTCCCGACATGCCGTCCTCCTCGTTGGTGGTAGTGATGACCTCCAGCGGGCCGTGCACAATCTCGTTGCTCTCCAACACGGCAAGTGCCATCGACAGTCCGATGCCGTTGTCAGCACCCAGAGACGTGCCTCGCGCCTTCATCCATCCATCCTCTATATAGGCATCGATAGGCGTGTTAAGCGGATCGCTCATGCCCACGCAAACCATATCCATGTGGTTGAGCAGTACGACAGGTTCTGCGCCTTCATACCCCTGTGTGGCAGGTTTGCTGATGACGACGCAGTTCTCCTTGTCGCGCTTGTAGGGCAGATTCAACCGCTCTGCAAACCGGCATAGATAGTCAGCCACTCGCTCTTCATGGTGCGAAGGGCGTGGAATCTGGTTCAGTTCCTTAAAGATCTGGAACACACGTTCTGTTGTAGTTTTCATACTTTCAATGCTTAATCATGTTCATATTCATTGAATTGTGGTTGCAAAGATACACTTTTTTTGTTATAAAATGAATGCACAATTGCAAATTTTACATTATGTCTTGCCCTGATAGGGAAAATCCCCACGAAAGTTTAGGGAATCAGGAATCATAGAATAGGATTTTTCATTTCCAAATCCCACTGAATCTCCTTAACTTTGCACCGTGAATCAGAACATAGGAGTCTGATCACAGAACGAAAGTTGAACAATTTAAAAGAAGAAAGTTATGAAGAAGACAATAGTGAGCACTAATTGGCTGAATAAAGTGATCGCAATCATGATGATGATGAGCATCACATTCGCAATGCCAGCAATGGCCGGTAATAATAAGAAGAACGACAAAAAGCATGATGTCGTTGTAGTGAATAATGATAAGAAGGCCTCGCACTTCGATAAGGCTGATAAAAAGACTGCGCACTTCGATGCCCACAAGACCAAAGCCTATCGTCCTGACGTGAAGACCTGCACCATCAAGGTGAGCCGTCACGATTCTCATAAGAAGGTTGTGGCCAAGGTTGAGAACATGAAGGGCGTGATGGACACCAACTGGAATTCCCGCACTCGTGAGTTGACAGTCCGCTACGATGCCAATAAGACGTCAGCCCGCAATATCAAGCACTTCATGGCATGATTGTTTGCCATTCCATATATATCAATCAAGAATCCCCGGCTTGCATTACTGCAGGTCGGGGATTTTGATAATATATACATGTGGCTGGCTGGGGATTGTAGATAACGAGGTTGCCCGTCTCGAAGTCAAGAGCAATGAAATCGCGGATCATTTTTCTTTTGTAAATGTGTAAACTGCAAGTGTTGGTAGAATCACTAATAGCAGCAATACGACCTCTACCAATGCGTACGACCCGAAATAGTCAACCAATGTCTGGAACTTCAGGACTCCATCCACCAACAATACTAAAAGGGCAAACCAACAGAGAAGGAATATTGCAGAATACTTAATCTTACGTTTCTTCATTTCTCTAAATAATCAAATAAGTTGATGGTTCCTGCTTCCTCCTCGACATTGAGGGACGGCACTTCCTCCACTATTTTTGTGGTGCCACTTGTCTTGTCGACATAGAAATGTACAAAGGCACCGGTGTAACTGCGGAATACCACTTGGTGTGCGGAATCCGTCTCTTCGCCCATCGTCAGATACATGATGTCAGGATGATCCTTTGCTACGCTCCAGTCATACGTGCTGTGGCAATAGTTGTTTACGCCCTCGTATGCCATTTCTTCCGTAATGGTCCTTAATGTGTCTTCCGTCTGCACATCAGAGGACGGTGCCGCATGATTACGGCATGAGCATAATAACAAGACTAAAAATACGAATGTAAAGGCAATGTACTTCATATAACTACGGCTGTGCCGCTGGTGGCAACCATGAGCATCGAACCGTTGGCACCGATGGTCTCGTAGTCGATGTCGATGCCTACAATGGCATTGGCTCCCATAGCCTGGGCACGTTGCATCATTTCATTCAAAGACGTTTCTTTGGCCTCGCGCAAAACAGTCTCATAAGCGCCTGCACGACCGCCTACGATGTCGCGGATGCCAGCAAACAGATCCTTGAACATGTTAGCACCGATAATTGTTTCACCTGTCACTATACCCTTGTACTCGCGGATGGTGTGACCTTCAATTTGTGGGGTTGTTGAGAGTATCATAATCGTTATTGTTTAAAAGTTTCTATCTGTTAGACGCAGGTTCAATGCGAAAAGTTGCGTTTTAGTAACTAAACCGGCTTCCGTTCCATTTCAGCGTCTTCTGCCATTTCTCCCTGCCGTTTTCGCTCCACTGCGTTACGATGATATCCTTGCCTGTGCGGGGTAGGGAGTAGGAGATGTTGAAATAATCCACTTCGAAACCTGCGTCATACAGCGACATCGTCTTCGTGGCATTGTCGTAGCGGTAGAAGTTCAGCCCGTCATACTGGCCGGGCGATGTGCGTTTGCCGTTCTCAGAGAGCTCGACGCAATATGCAAACAGCTTGTGCTTTTTGTCGCTCATGTTCCAGTAGCACATCTCCCACTTGCTTATGAAACCGTCGTGGCGAGACTCCACGAGGATGTAGCCTGCCTTCTGGTCGACAGTTACCGTATAGCCCTCGGGCTGAGACTGGCCCTTGCGATACCGTTCCAGAGCCTGTCGCAGAGCGTTTGTGGACTCATCTACCTCTCCATCCTCTTCACCATCGGAAGAAGTAACGTAGGACCAAGCAAAGTCCATGATGTCGGGACTGTTGCCCTGGAATTTCACTTTAATGCCGTCCTGTGCTGCCATTGCCAGCGTGCAGAACACAAACATGATTGCCAAAGATAGTCTTTTCATTTTTATAGAGTTTATATGATTTCATTATTGTTTTCGCAAAATATCTTTGCAAAGATACTAATTATTTCGGAATTATTGCTAATTTTGTGGCGATATTTATGATAGTTTATAATCAAACACCAACAAAAGATATGAATAAGAAGCAAAATAAGATGAGGAAGATCTTGTATATGTTCGTTCCGATGATGCTGATGGCCTGTGGAGGTCAGAAGTCACCTCAGGATGGTGGTCACGGTATAGGGATAGACAGTGCCAGCATTGTAGTAGATGACACGCTGAATACGGTAGAGGCTGTCAAGAAGCAGGTGAATGCCGTCTATGCCTATTGGAATGAGCTGCGGGTGCATTATGACGAAGGTAAGCCATCGGTAGACGATCTTTTCGGCAGTAAGGAATGGCAGCGGGTAAATAATGAAGTGCTGGCTGTCGACAGCGTGTGTGAGTGCGGCGGATTCTTCGACTTCGGTGATGAAGGACCGTTGAATCCTTGGGTTTACGATTGTTACGAGGGAGCTATCAGCGTCGATAGTATTCAGGTCACGATGCAGCCTGATGGTATGGCTGATGTCAGGTTCCAGGTGAAGGATGCCGTTACCATCAAGGGCGTTCCCATGCGCTGGCTGATGCAGGTGGAGGATGGTCAGTGGCGTATTGCCAACGTTTTCTTCGTGAAAGATGATAATTTCGACATCCTGACGAACATGCGTGCCTACGCCGAGGATATGGCCAACCAGAAAGAGACTGAAAAAGAGACTCCCGCTGATAATATCAAACTCTCAGATTACGCGGAATAAAATGAAAAGGGAATCCCAGCATGCTGAGATCCCCCGGTGTCCTTTGTAGGCATATAGTGGTTTTATGGAACAGTTTACCTGCGTCCGAAGTGGCCACCATTGCCACGATTCGTATTCATTGCCATGTGACGATCTGCGCCCTTGCGATCATTGTGTGCTGCTGCGGGCTTTCCGTTGTGCGGAGCCGGAGCTGGTGCATTGCGATGTGCAACTGGTGCATTCTTGGACGAGCCAAGCGGCATAGCCGAGCGGTGATGTGCAGCAGGAGCATTGTGATGCACAGCGGGTTTATTCACGTGACGGTCGGCATAGAAGCGATCGTGCTTGTGGTTGTTTCCGCCCTTATAGGTAACGAATACCTTTGGGTGTGCGTTGAAGAAACGCCCTCTGTCATAGTGGGAGTACACTGCGAATGTCCAGCCACCTGCATGCCAAGCCACAGGACGATAGAAGTGAGCCAGGCTCATATACTTGTCGAACTGCCAGCTGTTCAGCACGAAACGGAGGTCAGCATTGCGGCGATCCCACCAGATGCCGAAGACATCACCGTGTCCGTTCAGGCTCATTAGGTAGTCGAGGTTGATCTCGTAAACTGCCTCATACTGTGCAGCGGTGAGGTTCAGCTCGTAAGCCATCTTGTCGCTCAAAAACAGTGCCTCATGCTTTGCTGCGTTATAGCTCATTGCGTTGGCCGAGATAGTCATGACCATCATCACTGCCAGAATCATCATCTTCTTCATATCTTAATCTCCTATCTTTAAAGAGTTAAACATTTTGTTTCTTGTTCACGCTGCAAAGATCGGAACTTTTAGTGAGGTTTACAAAGGAAAAGTCCTAATCTGGATGGGGATTTTTCCTATTCTTGAATAGGGAAATCCTATACCTTTACATCGATGGTGTCCAGCCAGACTGGTATAAATACACAGTAGGGTCGGTTCCTACTGTGTAATTTTCTTTTTATTGAATTCGTCGAGCTGCTTGAAGCAGTGACGGTTGATGATTTCCTCGAGTTTGCGGTCGTGGTTGTGATGGAGGGTGGGCTTGGTACCGCCAAATTCCATGAGCTCGCCGTTTTCTTTGGTATAGGGTTGCCATGAGGGTAGTCCGTTGCAGTTGGGATTGCCATCGTGTGCGAATTTCGCCCACACATTGCTTAATGTCTCCGCCCACTGCTTGTTGGCGTCGATGCATTGTTGTGACAACTGGTTGCTGTAGTGATGGAGCACATCGAAGCAGTATTTCAGTTCTGAACCATGGGCAGAACCCTTATAGCCACGATTGTCGCTCTCGCCAACGGTGTACATATATACATAGGTGTCGGCTTTGCGTGTGCCACCAATGGCATCGGAAGTAATGATGGTCTTCGGGCGGAACAGCCAGTCGATACAGAGCAGATCGGCAGGCAATGTACGCAGTTGCTTGTCGGGATAAGATTCACAGAAAGCACTGATGTAGGCATCGGTCTCGTCGCCAAAGGTGCGTTGCAATTCTGTGCGTGCCTGTTCCATCGTGATGGGCTGATTGTAGCGGGCGCGCTGCAATTCATTGAAGGTGGTGCCGATCATCAGGGGGATATCGTCGCTGATGCTGGCAAAGGCGGGTTGGAAGGGCTGTTGCAGCAGCACCTCACCATCGGGTGTAGGTCCGAAACCCCACATCATCGGGGTGCCCGGCCTGCGGGTGCCGATGCTGGCAGCCATCGCACGCTGACCTGCTGCATAGAGATCCTTATAGGATACCTGATTGATTTTCTCTACATGCTTCTTGTCGATACCCAGTTCCTTGAGCACAGCTTCACCGAGTTCCTCTGTCATCGCCTTGGTATTGACATTGAGGATAGTACCACTCATGATGATGGCCTTGTGGAAGAGTCCTTTGGCCTTAGGCATACACATCAGCGTGCCAACCTTTCCGCCACCGCCGGATTCACCGAAGATAGTGACGTTGTTGGGATCGCCACCGAACTTACTGATGTTGTCGCGCACCCATTCGAGGGCCTGCACGGCATCAAGCATGCCGACATTGCCTGAGTATTTATATTTCTTGCTGCAGGTGGAGAGGTCGAGGAAGCCGAGAATGTTCAGTCGGTGGTTGATACTGACTACAACCACATCTTTCTTAGCCAGACACATGCCGGGGTCCCATTCCGAGGTGCCGCTGTCGAAGCCGCCACCGTGAAGCCAGAACATCACGGGTTTCTTCGCCTTCACATCGGTGGTCCACACGTTGAGTACGCAGCAATTCTCTGACATCTGGTCTTCCGTCATCGGACGGTTCTGCTGTTGCATGGTCATCGGCCCCCAGTGGTCGCATTTACGTACGCCTTTCCACTTCTTAACGGGTTTGGGAGGCATAAAACGCTCCACTTTGGCATAAGGAATGCCGAGGTAGGCGAGGGTGCCTTCCTGGATGATGCCGCTCACACGACCTGAGGTGGTGGCGATGATTTCTTTATTCTCTTCTTGGGCTGAGGCCGTGAGGACCATCAGCAGGGTGATGAGGAACAAACTAAGCTTTTTCATTGATTGTTGGGTTTTGTGGATGGGTCTTATGGGTAAAGGGTGATGGTTCCGCCATCACTCTGACAATATTTGCGAAGCAGCCCTTGGATAAACTCGGCATTGGCGATGACGCGCTCGCGGTTGCCGTCGTAGCCATTGATGAGTACCACGAGATGTGTGGTGGCAAGTGTCATCTTCGTACGCTCATGGTCGCTGGTGGGAGTGCCTACGCCACCTTGGGCATCGCGATACACAGGCAGTCCCGCAATGTTCAGAGGTCCGCGTCCGATACCCTCGTAGGGTTCTCCTTCGCGTCCGATGCCCAGGGTGAGGGTATCTCCTACGAAATGGTCTGCATCGAAACCACCGATGCTATAACCGAAGGCGATGGAGGCGAGGTTCACCAGGTCGACGAGGGTGTCGATCTGATAGAGTTCCTTACCCTGCAACATGCGTCGGATGAGTTGTTCGCTGGCAGGACGGTAGCGCGAGGGGTCCTTGCCACACGCCTTGTATACCCGACGGGTGGCCGCGATGCCTGGCTGTTCCTTGAGTGTCTCTGTGGAGAGCGTCTGGCGCAAACGGTCTTCGAGGGCGTGGATCTCCTGCCATAGTTCTGCACTGTAGGGGGTATTAACCACACGAGCGTCTACCGCGGCTCCTACGAAGCCAGGGCAAACGCTCGCTATCTCTTGAGAAACGAGGATGTTCATGGGTAAAGTAACAACGACTTTACTGGTCGGGGTCGCCCTGATAGTGATAGGGCTTCACAGCAGGATTCGTTCCCAGGTCGTGATTGTTGATGGTTCCTGTGCGGATGACGCCGTCCTTGTACTTCTTCTGCATGGGTCCCACGTTGAGCAGCAGGTCCTTGTAGAGCACGGTGGGATAAACGACACTGAACATACCTACGCCCACACGCACACCCGCAGGATGGATGTTGTTGATGATGTAGGCGGTGCGGAAGAAGGAGTGGTTGTAGATCTCCAGCTTGTTGTTCTTCTTCAGCGACGTGAGCAGCTCCTTGTTGATCTTGGCGGTGTCGGCACGACTGAACACACTGTTCATGTTGTTCACCTGGTCGTCGATGTCATCGCCTTGGATGCTGTCGTTGGCCTGAATGCACTGCAGGATGTTGTCTACCATTTCCATTTCCATCTCCTCTTGTGTGGGCTTGGTCATAATGGCCACAATGAAGAGAAGAATCAGAATGCCTATCAAAATGGCGATCTTGCCAAGGCAGCTGTGGTAAAACGCCTGAATTGGCGACTCGTTTTTCTTGAAATTCCCGTTGCTTGTCTGATCCATAATGATAAAAGTTTAAATTTTATTGTTGTGAATTAAGTTCATAAATTCCTGGCGCGTCTTGGCCTGGTTGAAGGCACCGCAGAAATCGCTGGTAGTGGTGATGCTGTTCTGCTTCTCCACACCCCGCATCTGCATACACATATGGCGGGCCTCAACCACAACCATCACGCCTAAAGGCTTGAGTGTCTGTTGGATACATTCCTTGATTTGGAGTGTCATGCGCTCCTGTACCTGCAGACGGTGGCTATAGATATCTACCACACGGGCAATCTTCGACAGTCCCGTGATGTAGCCATTGGGGATATAGGCCACATGTACCTTGCCGTAGAATGGTATCATGTGGTGCTCGCAGAGCGAGAAGAAATCGATGTCCTTGACGATGACCATCTGTGAGTAGTCCTCCTTGAAGAGGGCCTGACGGAGCACCTCGTGGGCATCCATCTGGTAGCCGCGGGTGAGCACCTGCATGGCCTTCGCCACGCGCATGGGGGTCTTTTCCAGACCCTCACGCTCCGGATCTTCGCCTAGCAGGGTGAGAATCTCACGGTAGTGCTGGGCCAGTTGCTCTAAACCTTCGTGGTATTCTGTTTCCGGATTCATGGATTATCGGTTGTGGTGGTTTGCGGGGCAGGATTGAGATACGGCACGGTAATCTTTCCCTTCACGATGATGGCCGACTGATAGCCGAGTTTCTTTACAGCGTTGAGTTTCTGGTGGGCTTCCTCGTAGGTACGATAATTGCCCATGCGACAGATCCATCTGGGGGAGTAGAAATGCACGTAGACGGGCTCTCCAGGGAATAAACTGTTGATCTCGCGCCCCGTCCGCTCAGCCTTGACACGGGCATCGCGGGAGTTTCCTCCGGCATATACTTGTACGCGATAGCCGTTCACCTTATAGCCTTTCAGAATCTTCTTTCGGGGCTCGGTGGTATAGGTGGTGTCGATGGTGACCTCAGGCTGGGTAGAAATCTGTGGACGCTGCGTCTTCGAAGCACTCGGAGTTGTCGGATTACTCGGAGTATTCGGAGTTGTCAGAGTATTCTGATTACTCTGAGTATTCTGATTATTCTGAGTGCTCTGAGTATTCTGCTTTGCAGGGGTGGTAACAACGTCCTGCGGACCGTTCACGAGGTCATCGATTTCCTTCGACTGTGTCACGGTTACTTTTCCCTCACCAGCATTGCTCTTCTGGAGCCTTTGGGTGAAGGTTTGTGAGTAAGTGAATAGTGAATAGTTCATAGTGAATAGTAGCAGCAACGTGCGCCACTGCAAACATTTGAAAACTGATGTTGTCATAAATATCTTCATATTCACCTGAGATTTATACTATTCACTATTCACTAATCACTATTCATTATCGCTTATTTCCAAGCATCGATAATGCCCTTGAAGTCAGCAGCCTTCAGCGAAGCGCCACCGATGAGGCCTCCGTCGATGTCGGGCTTGGCAAACAGCTCAGGAGCGTTTGATGCCTTGCAGCTACCACCATAGAGAATAGTGGTGTCGTCGGCAACAGCCTGGCCGTACTTCTCGGCGATGATGCTACGGATATAGGCGTGGATCTCCTCTGCCTGCTCAGCAGTAGCGGTAAGACCGGTACCGATGGCCCAGATGGGCTCGTAGGCGATGATGATCTTACGGAAGTCTTCCTCAGAGAGGTTGAAGACGCTGCCCTCGAGCTCGGCCTTTACCACCTCGTTCTGCTTGCCAGCCTCACGCTCTTCCTTGCTCTCACCGATGCAGAAGATCACCTTCAGGTCGTTCTTCTGGGCGAGGATCACCTTTTCCTTCAGAATCTCTGGAGTCTCCTTATAGTACTCACGACGCTCGCTGTGGCCAAGGATCACGTACTGTGCACCTGTCGACTTCACCATCTCAGCGCTAACCTCACCGGTGAAGGCGCCCTTCTCCTTGTCGGCACAGTTCTCAGCACCCAGACCGATGATGTCCTGATCCAGGAACTGGGCGATGCTTGCCAGGTGGATAAACGGTGTACAGATGACAACGCCACAGTTGGGTTTGTCAGCTTTCAGTGTCTCATTGAGCTCCTTCGCAAGAGCGATGCCGTCCTGGAGATTCATGTTCATCTTCCAGTTACCGGCTACAATCTTTTTTCTCATAATCTTTTTTCCTTTTATTAATGGGTTATTATTAACTTTTCTAAGCCATTTGCTCCATGCCCAGAGGCGGTCGGCAATGGTGAGTATCATCAGCGGCAGCACAAACCACAAGAGCAGTTTGGCAATCTTGCCTGGCACGTTGTCTGCGGGCATCTTTCCCATCTCGCAGTCCTCCAACCGCTGTGTGAGTTGTTGCTCCTTGGGCAGACGGTTGTGACTCCACTTGCGGATCACAGTTCCCTGGTGCAGAAGTATCAGACCGGGATTGCTGCGGATCATGGTCTTCAGCGTGATCTCATCGGTGGTGCAGAAGGGGTATTCGGCCCCCGTCATGTCGCGCCAACGGTTTCTGGCGCGATCGGTACTGGCGGTGAGGCAGTAGAAGGAATAGCCGTTTTCCTTACAATACTCATACACCTGGTTGATACGGTCGAAATAGGTGTCGTCAGCATTTTCCAGATGTGGTGAGATAAGCAGGAAAGTGTAGCCCTCTTTCTCGAGCACCTCGTTGGTGATGTCGCCGTCCTCGGTCCCGATGGTAAAGTCGTGGATGGGCGGTACATAGCCCTCAGCCGTCTGGATGGTCTTCGAGTCGATGAAGGTCCAGGTGGAGTCGGGATAGTTGTCTACGGTGAACTCCTTCCGCTGTCCGTCCTTCTCCATGATGAAGGTGGTCTCGAACTGTGGCTGCGGGGCTCCCTCTGGCACTTCCATGCCCTGTTTGATATTGGCTCCCACGTGGTAGGGGCGGAAGTCGAACATCGGCAGGTCGTAGAGACTGTAGCTTGCGATGAACAGGATGAACAGAGCCGCGTAGTTAAGCACGATCCACTGGTTCGTCTTACTGATCATGCGAGCCATATCCAATGGTCTCCAGCAGATGATGCCAGCAGCGATGAGTAGCACCACATTCTTCCAGAACGTCTGCCAGTTGGTAAGCACCAGTGCATCGCCGAAACAGCCGCAATCGCTCACGGGGTCGGCAATGGCGAGCCACAGGGTGATGATTGTCATGACGACCATCACACAGAGGGTAACCCTCGACACCAATCGTCTCCGGATGGCGAAGAGCAGACAGATGCCGATGACAAACTCTGCAGCCGACAGTAATACCGATGCTGAGAGCGTCACGATATCGGGCGCCAGTTCGCGCAGGTTCAGGGCGCCGAGGTAGTCGGTGATCTTGTATTGTGTGCCCAGCGGGTCTACTGCCTTCACGAATCCCGACATGATAAATGTCAGGGCGAGCAGCAGTCGGGCCAAGTTTACAAGGATCTTCCTCATGCCAGTTTAATCATTCCAAAGACCGCGTAGTTGATGATATCCATATAGTTGGCGTCGATGCCCTCTGATACGAGTGTGTCGCCGCCAAGGTTCTCAATTTCCTTGATACGTTCTATCTTCGTCAGGATGAAGTCAGTATACGAGCTTACACGCATCGAGCGCCAGGCCTCGTCGTAGTCGTGGTTCTTGCGTTTCATCAGTTCCAGAGCCTCGTGGGCATACTGATCGTAGAGCCGCATGGCCTCGTTGTTGTCGATGTCCACGATGTCGGCAAAGCCTTTGTTGAGCTGGATGAGTCCCACGATACCATAGTTGATGAGTGCGATGAACTCCGGACGGATGCCTTCGCCCACCAGCGATTCCTGCTTGATTTCCAGCGAACGGATGCGCTTGGCCTTGATGAAGAGCTGGTCGGTAAGGGCCGTGGGACGCAGGATGCGCCATGAGGCCTTATAGTCGTGGAGCTTCTTCTCAAACAGGGCGCGGCACTCGGCGATAGCCTGTTCAAACTCTTGGTTCGTCTTCTCAAACTGATCCATATCTTACTTCATCTCCTTTTGTTTCTTGTGGATATATCTGATTTTGGCGCCGAGCACCTCCGTCTGCGTGCGCAGCGAGTCACGCTTCATACGTGTTCTGGTGAGCATCGTCAGTTCCTCGGGGGTGGCGCACAGGGCCGCCTTATCACGCTCCACCTTCTCTTGTTGGTAGGTATAGTCGTGGTTCACGGCCTGCAACAGACTGTCGGTCATGAGCAACTCCTGCTGGGCCTTCTTCAGTTCGATGTCCTGATAGAGCTTCAAGGCCTTCTTGCGGGTGTCGATGGCGTTGGGGTATACCTTGCGGAGGCTGTTGATCACCGTCAACGCCTCATTGTATTGCCCCTGCTCGTAGCAGACGCCTGCTTTTTCGAGCATGGCCTCGGCCTGTTTCTGGGCTTCATTCTCCCCACAGGATACGAGCAACAGGGCGGCCATCACGCTCAAAACCAATCTTCTAATTGCCATATTTCTCGTATTTCGGTGCAAAATTACAAAATTATTATGAATTATGCATTAAGAATTATGAATTATTTTGTATCTTTGCAGCAAATTTGTGAAAAAGTACTAATGAAATTATATACTGACGAAGAATTAGCTGAGATATTAAACCAGGAATTGTTCCACCAGATCAGTGAGGCTGCTGACCGTCTCGGGGTGGAGTGTTACGTCGTAGGTGGCTATGTGCGTGACATCTTTTTGGAGCGCCCTTCCAACGATATCGACGTGGTCGTGGTGGGCAGTGGCATCTCTGTGGCTCAGGAGCTCAAACGCATGCTGGGGCGCAAGGCACATCTCTCCGTATTCAAGAATTTCGGTACGGCGCAGGTTAAAATAAGGAGACAGGAGTCAGGAGACAGGAGTCAGGAGTCAGGAGTCAGGAGACAGGAGAATACTCCTGCTACAGACTCTTCCCTCCAAGGTAATCTACCGACTCCAGACTCCTGTCTCCTGACTCCTCAATTCCTCGAAGTGGAGTTTGTGGGGGCAAGGAAAGAGAGCTATAGCCACGACTCCCGTAAACCCATCGTTGAAGACGGAACTCTCGAGGACGACCAGAACCGTCGTGACTTTACCATCAATGCGATGGCTATCTGCCTGAATAAAGACAGATTTGGCGAACTCGTCGATCCCTTCAATGGCTTGGCTGACCTCGAGGATGGTATCATCGCCACACCCTTGGAACCCGATATTACCTTCTCCGACGATCCCCTGCGCATGATGCGCTGCATCCGATTCGCCACCCAACTCAACTTCCAGATCGAGGACGAGACTTTCGTGGCCTTGGAACGGATGGCAGAGCGAATCAAGATCGTCAGTGGCGAGCGCATCAAGGACGAACTCAATAAGATCATCATGGCGCCACATCCTAGTATCGGTTTCGAATACCTGCAGCGTTGCGGCCTCCTGCAGATCATCCTCCCCGAACTTTCCGCCCTCGACATCGTCGACCAGAAGAATGGCCGCGCCCATAAGAATAATTTCTACCATACCCTCGAGGTCCTGGAAAATGTTGTTAGGAGTCAGGAGTCAGTAGTCAGTAGTCAGGAGAATACTCCTGCAACAGACTCTTCCCTCCAAGGTGATCTACTGACTCCTGACTCCTGTCTCCCGACTCCTGATCACACCCTCTGGTTACGTTGGGCGGCAATCCTTCACGATATAGGCAAGACCAAGTCAAAACACTGGGACCCGGCTATTGGCTGGACCTTCCACAACCATAATATAATAGGTGCAAAGATGGTGCCGGTGATTTTCCGTCGCCTGATGCTGCCCCTGGATATGAAGATGAAATATGTGCAGAAACTTGTCGACCTGCACATGCGACCCATTGTCATTGCCGATGATGTGGTGACAGATAGTGCTGTGCGCCGTCTGCTGAACGATGCTGGTGAGGATATCGATGACCTGATGACGCTCTGCGAGGCTGATATCACCTCAAAGAACGAGGTGAGGAAGAAAATGTTCCTCGAGAACTTCCGTATGGTGCGCGAAAAACTCACTGACCTGAAAGAGAAAGACTATGTACGCTTGCTGCAGCCCGTGATCGATGGCAACGAGATTATGGAACTCTTCCACTTGAAACCCTCTCGCGAGGTGGGTGTCCTGAAACAATACCTCAAGGATGCCGTCCTCGACAACCGTGTTGAAAACGAGCGCGAACCCCTCATGCAACTCCTCATGCAAAAAGCCAAAGAAATGAAACTGATATAAAGGTAAAAAGGTAAGAAAGTAAAAAGGTAAAATAACTAAAACCGTGTAATTATGAAGAAATTACTGCTGATACTATTCACTATTCACTGTTCACTATTCACTGTCACTGCGAATCCTGTTGATGAGCTCTTGGAACGCATTGACAAGGGCGCATCTGCGAAGTTCAAGACCGAACTGGTAAAGAGCGATAAGGACTTTTTTGAACTCGACCAGCGCGGCACGAAGGTCGTGGTGCGAGGCAATACCTGGGTAAACATCGCCTCTGGTATCAACTGGTACCTGAAATACCATGCTGGCATCCACCTTTCCTGGAATCAGATGCAGGCCAAACTGCCTGCTGTACTCCCTGCCGTCAAGCAGAAGGAGCGTCATGAGACCGACCTGACATTAAGATACGATTTCAACTACTGCACATTCTCTTACTCTATGGCCTTCTGGGACTGGAAGCGCTGGGAACAGGAAATCGACTGGATGGCGCTGCATGGCGTCAATCTGCCCCTGGCCATTGTCGGTGAGGAGTGCGTCTGGCGTAATATGCTCCTGAAACTCGGCTATACCGAAGAGGAAATCGGACAGTTTATCGCTGGTCCGGCCTTCCTCGCCTGGTGGGAGATGAATAACCTCGAAGGGTGGGGTGGACCGTTGCCCCTTTCCTGGTACAGTCGTCAGGAGAAACTCCAGAAACAGATCTTGGCCCGTATGCGTCAATTGGGCATGCATCCGGTATTGCCGGGTTATAGCGGTATGGTGCCCCACGATGCCAAAGCGCGCCTAGGACTGAATGTCGCCGATGCCGGCCTCTGGAACGGTTTCCAGCGTCCTGCGAACCTGTTGCCTACAGACCCCCGCTTTGCGGAGATTGCCAAACTCTATTTCGATGAACTGACTCGACTCTATGGCAAGGCCGATTATTATTCGATGGATCCCTTCCACGAGAGCAACGACGATGCCTCTATCGACTATGCCAAGGCTGGCGAGGCGATGATGCAGGCCATGAAACGGGTGAATCCCAAGGCCGTCTGGGTGATTCAGGGCTGGACAGAGAATCCCCGTCCGCAGATGGTGGATGGTATGAAGGCGGGCGATTTGCTCGTGCTCGACCTCTTCTCTGAGTGCCGTCCCATGTTCGGCATCCCCAGCATCTGGAAACGTCCCGAGGGTTACAAACAACACCACTGGCTCTTCTGTCTCCTCGAGAACTTCGGTGCCAACGTCGGCCTTCATGGCCGCATGGACCAATTGTTGGATAACTTCTACAGCACAGACTCTTCACTCTTCGCTCTTCACTCTTCACTCCGCAAGGGTATCGGTTTCACGATGGAGGGTTCGGAAAACAACCCTGTCATGTTCGAACTCATGAGCGAGCTGCCCTGGCGACCTGAGAAATTCAAGAAAGAAGACTGGG
>Ga0247608_10002744_pt1 | contig 21448 bp, 19 predicted proteins | sample 176DNAGHGlowgp2_FD_193490 | JGI IMG/M metagenome (GOLD analysis project Ga0247608, IMG submission 193490) | Sheep rumen microbial communities from Palmerston North, Manawatu-Wanganui, New Zealand - 1766 DNA GHGlow gp2 | ecosystem: Host-associated > Mammals > Digestive system > Stomach > Rumen ...
CAGGAAACTTGCTTTCTTTGTCGCTAAAATCAATGACAGACCTAGAGAAAAACTTGACTTCGATTCCCCTAAATCGAGTTTCTTCAAATTTTTTAACTAATATTGCACTTGCTTCTTGACTCTAGGTATAGTAGGTCCTTGTTTTTTTCATTCTACTCTTATCTTCCTACATTTGGCAATATGAAATATTACCACTATCTTTGGCATAAAATCGTTCATAGCACAAAATATTCTTTTTTAGCGAAAAGAAATCATTGTAATAGGAGACTCTAAAACGAAACAAGAAGACCTGCTTAATCAGAGAGAGATAGTAAGCTTTACTTTAGGAGACCACCTGTAAAAATAATGAATGATCGATAGTCGAATTTTTTAGTTTTTCCCGTTATGACAGCTAGATATTCCAAAGGAGAGGAGATAGCAAACACATCAACCCATGCAGTGGGCATACTGATGGGAGTCGTTATTGGTGTGATATTTATAGTAATGAGTGTAAAAGGAGGAGACGCCTGGGCTGAATGGTCAATCGGTCTTTATCTTTTCGGAATGCTTGGCTCTTATATTGCGTCGACTCTCTACCATGCTCTGCCACAAGACAGCCATGCCAAACAAGTGTTGAGGAAATTCGACCACGCAGCCATCTACTGGCATATCGCAGGCAGCTACTCCCCCATCACTCTTCTTGCAATAATGCAAAAATACCCGGCATGGGGCATTTACATGTTTTGCTTCATCTGGATCGCTGCCATCGTCGGCACCGTCTTCAGCTTCATAAAACTAAAACAGCACAGCCATTTCGAGACCATCTGCTATGTGCTGATGGGACTGACTGTCGTAGTCGCATTCGGACCTCTTTGGAATTCCGCCGGACCAATCGCAACCTATTGGATTATAGCGGAAGGTGTGATGTACATCACAGGAGCGGTGTTCTATGCTCTCTACAAGAAGCCATATCTGCACACTGTCTTCCACATCTTCGTCCTCCTGGGATCCATCTGCCACATAATCGCCGTCTGGGATGTGTTGACGCAGTTTCTGGTCGGGAAATAAACTTCTAATCTATAATAAAATGACACTATACATTGTACGTCACGGACAAACTAAAGAAAACGTTATCCGTATGCTGCAAGGCCACATGCCTGGCAATCTGACTGAATTGGGAAAAGACCAAGTACGCAAGACTGCCGAGGATCTCGCCAACAGAAACATACGATTTAAATGTATCGTATCAAGCGATTTGAAACGTGCGATGGATTCTGCCAAAATAATCGCAGACAGACTCAATCTGCCCGTCGTCCCTATGACAATGCTCCGTGAACGCGACTGGGGATCATATACAGGCACACCTCTCAGCGAGGCAAGAGACAAATTTTACAAAAAAGGCAAATGGGATTTTCCATTGACGGAACATCCAGCCGAAAACGAAGACCAAATCCTGCAAAGAGCAAAGATGGCAATAGCCAAACTGTCGGAACTTTATCCAGATGATAACATTATCGTCGTCACTCATGGACAATTTGCAAGAAACATGTTTGCCGCAAACGCTAATTGCTCATATAAAGAGATAGAGTCTTTCGCAAACGCAGAAGTCAGACTGCTGCAAAAATAACAATGTTTGACTGCGGTCATCAAAAAATGTAGTATAATCACTCTCACTACCACTTTCAGATTGAATTCTCATCTCTTTTTCTCATAAAAAGGCGTACTCTTTCTCTGTGGACTTTGTGTCCCTGTGGTTTTATTAAATTTTGAGTGCTCGCCTTCGGCTCGCACTTTAGCAGGGGGGGGGAAAGGGCGATCAACCCTTTGGAATCCTCATTCTTAATGCAAAATGATCTTCTATAACAAAATATTTTAATTATACGTAAACAGCTTCTTGATCAAAAAAAGTAAATTTGCAGAAACTGAAATATACAATAATCATTATGAAAAAAGAAAATCTTGGATTCGTCCGCGTCGCCAACGCTATTCCTGTGGTGGAGATTGCAAACCCTAAAGTGAATGCGGACAGAATAATCGCCCTTCTAGGGAAAGCCGCTAAGGAAAATGTTAAAATCGTATGTTTTCCCGAACTTTGTCTGACCGGCTACACTTGCGCCGACCTGTTTTACCAACGCACTTTAATCGAGGAGACGAGAAGACAACTCTGCAGAGTGAATGACGAGGCAAGCAAACTCGGCATCTTTGCCCTTGTGGGAGCTCCATATTATCGTGATGGCAAACTATATAATGCTGCTTTTGTGGCTGGCTCCGGCTCAATTTTCTTCGACACGGAGGTAGACAAACAGTATCTGCCAAGCAATAATGAGTTTTACGAAAAACGTTGGTTTACTCCAGGATTCGGAGAAAAAAAGCAGATTTTTGAAGTCGACGGAATAAAATTCGGCATCGAAATCTGTGAAGACTTGTGGATGCCGGCATCACCAAGCGATGAGATGTGTCTGGCTGGAGCAGAGATCATCTTCAACCTCTCCGCCAGCGACGAGTTGATCGGCAAGGAGGCCTACCGTCGCCAGCTAGTGAGACAGAAATCTGCCACCAACGCATGCGCATACGTCTACACAGGATCAGGATTCGGAGAAAGCAGCACCGACCTCGTATTCTCTGGGACTGCCATCATAGCCGAAAATGGAAGCCAGCTCGCCACGTCGGAACGATTCTCTTTCAAAGAACAATTGATCATAGCCGACATCGACGTGCAAAGATTGCAGGCAGACCGTCTGCGCAACTCCGCATTCATCATCGGCAATCAGAATCCGAACAAGAAGAATGAGTTTGAAACAATCATCCTCAACAACCTTGGAGCAAACAATATTTATTCCGAGCCATCGGATGTGACCCGCACATTCGCCCCTCATCCTTTCGTTCCTCCAGAAGACGAGATGACGACGCGATGCAACGAGATTTTCTCAATCCAAGTAGGAGGTTTGGCGACGCGATTGTTCCACACTGGAATCAAAAAAGCAGTCGTGGGAATCAGTGGCGGACTCGACTCCACCCTCGCACTTCTTGTGATGGTGAAGACATTCGACAAGCTTGGTCTTCCTCGTGAAAACATAGTCGGAATAACAATGCCTGGATTCGGCACAACAGGCCGCACCTACAACAACTCGCTCAACATGATGAAGAGTCTGGGAGTGACAATCAAAGAGGTGGACATCAAACCAGCCTGTCTGCAACACTTGAAGGATATCGACCATGATCTTTCAATCCTCGACGTCAGCTACGAGAACACTCAGGCTCGCGAAAGAACCCAGATTCTGATGGATTACGCCAATAAGATCGGTGGACTGGTGGTCGGAACAGGTGATTTGTCGGAGCTTGTGCTTGGTTGGGCCACATACAACGGTGACCACATGAGCATGTATGCCGTCAACACGTCTATTCCTAAGACATTAGTGAGATACATGGTGAAATACGCTGCTCTGTATGAGATGGACGAAGCGGCAAAAGAGACGCTGCTTGATGTCTGCGACACTCCCGTCAGCCCAGAGCTTCTTCCAGCCGACGACAAAGGTGAGATTTCACAAAAGACAGAGGATTTGGTAGGTCCGTACGAACTCCACGATTTCTTCATCTACTACACTCTCCGCTTCGGATTCTCACCGACAAAGATATTCTTCATGGCTCAAAAAGCATTTGACGGGCAATACGACAAAGCAACAATCCTAAAATGGATGCGTACATTCTACTGGCGTTTCTTCGCACAACAGTTTAAGAGAAGCTGTATGCCGGACGGTCCGAAAGTCGGAAGTGTCAGTCTCTCTCCACGCGGTGATTTGAGAATGCCAAGCGACGCATGCAGCAAAATATGGATTGAGGAAGTGGAGAAGTTGGCGAATGACTGAATTCTTAATTCTTAACTCTTAATTTTTAATTTCATTGAAAAAATGGCGACGGAATGAATCACGTCGCCATTTTTTGATTTCCCTTCATAGACAGCCAACTCTTGAAACTTGAAACCTGAATCTTGAAACCCGAAACCTCCTATTTTCCATTTTTTTTGCTAATTTTGCAACCGCTTTTCGGTTCTACCACTAAAGCAATCAATATTTTAATATGGCAGAGAATACACTACTACAGAAACTTGAGGGTCTTGAAATCAAATTCAAGGAGATCAGTACCCTTATCACAGACCCGGCAGTGATCGCCGATATGAAACGTTTCGTGAAGCTCAACAAGGAGTATAGCGACCTTGAAAGAATCATGAAAACGAAGAATGAATATGAAACCACACTCAAAAATATAGCAGAGGCCAAGGAGATTCTCCAGACTGAGGATGATCCCGACATGAAGGAGATGGCTAAGGCCGAGCTTGACGAGCTTGAACCCAAACTTCCTGAGATGGAGGAGGCGATCAAGCTTATGCTTATCCCTTCAGATCCAGAAGACGGGAAGAATGCCATTGTCGAAATCCGTGGTGGTACGGGTGGCGACGAAGCTGCAATCTTTGCCGGAGACTTGTTTAAGATGTACAGCAAGTACTGCGAGTCGAAAGGATGGAGCGTCAGCGTATCATCATTCACAGAGGGCACAGCAGGAGGATTCAAGGAAATCATCTTCAATGTATCGGGCGACGGGGTGTATGGCATACTGAAGTATGAGAGTGGAGTGCACCGTGTGCAGCGTGTGCCAGAGACTGAGACTCAGGGCCGAGTACATACATCAGCAGCCACAGTGGCAGTGTTGCCAGAAGCAGACGAGTTTGATGTGGAGATTCAGGAAGGACTGATCAAATGGGATACATTCCGAAGCGGTGGAGCCGGTGGACAGAATGTGAACAAGGTGGAGTCTGGAGTCCGTTTGCGTTACCCGTGGAAGAATCCAAACACAGGAGTGGTGGAAGAGATCCTTATTGAGTGTACAGAGACGCGAGACCAGCCAAAGAACAAAGAGCGTGCATTGTCTCGTCTGCGCACAAAGATCTACGACCAGGAGCATCAGAAATATATGGACGACATCGCGTCGCGCCGAAAAACAATGGTCAGCACGGGCGACCGTTCGGCAAAGATCCGCACCTACAACTATCCGCAGGGCCGTGTGACAGACCACCGTATCGGACTGACACTATACAACTTGGCAGCAATCGTAGGCGGAGATATCCAAGGAATCATAGACCAGCTTATCATCGCTGAAAACGCAGAACGATTGAAGGAATCGGAAATGTAATTCGAAATGCTAAATGCAAAAATTAAAGGCTGTTGCGATGCAACAGCCTTTTATTGTTTTTGTCAATATGTTTACTTAGAAATATAATACTTCTTTCCACCTATTATATAGACGCCTCTTTTTAGATCTACCAAAGCTTCAGATAGTTTTACATTTGTCTTCAACACAAAACCTTCTATTGTACATACATCAACAATAGGCTCTTCATTTGGAGATTCAATCATGATTACTCCTGTCGTATCACCAGGCAAAATAGTATCTTTTGGAGCAGCTCCAACAACAATGAACTCCTTAGTCACTGGCAAGCCATCTCCTTTATCAACCTCAACCTTATATTCCGTTTTTCCGTAATCTGCTTGAAGATTTGCAGTACGATATTCATCGCCATTTCCAGATATCTCCAATAAATCTATCCAATCTTCTCCTGCCTTTTTATACCATTTATACTTGGCATTCTTAGGGAATCCTGTCGCAGTGGCAGATACATATTCTCCATCCAATGCGGCTTTCGAAGATAGACTAACATTTTCCGTCTCCATTGAAATATAATCAATAGAAACATTTGAACAAGGCATTTGTGCAAACTCTGTAGTAAATTCATAATGTTTCAATCCCTCATTAACATAAGGCATATATCCATAGAATATCATTTCAAAACGCAACATGTGGTATTCGCCACCGGTCATTGGCAAACTTCCAACTTTAGTCAAACTGTTAAACCTAACCGCTGCCACATTATTTGCTGAGTGCAAATCAGACATGCTTCCTAAGAGTGCTCCTGTAACATCATCATACAATTCAACATCCATTCGGTCGTCAGTCACCGTTCCATGTCCTGTTCTTGCACGGAAAGCCGCATTCGCATCTATTTCACAAGTCGGTTTCACATACGCTCTCATGACAAATCTATAGTGTTGATTTCTATATGACAAACCATGATGATCATATCCATTATCACATTTATTGGGATCTGCTGGAAAACGGATTGTCATAACTCTACAGTTCGGATCAGTCAGATTCATGAAATAGTTTTCATACACTTCTTCTGAAAGTCTACTTACACTATCATCTATACTTGGAGTATAGTTTCCAAAACTACTTTGCAATCCACCTATTGAATAAGGGCAATCACTCCTTGAAAACTCAAGGCCATATTCCTCAAAATTGTTTTCTACATCTTGCTCCAATTTGCCTGTAGTTTTACCTGTCGGATTAAAATCTGTACCCATGATAAGATCTCCAGTTGAAGAGTATTGAGTTTCAAGCATAACTATTCCAGTCGTATCACCAGGAATTGTAGTATCACCAGGAATAATAGTAGTATCTATTGGTACGGTGCCAACAACAGTGAAATTCTTAGTCACTGGCGAGTCATCTCCGTTGTTGACCTCAACCTTATATTCCGTTTTTCCGTAATCAGCTAGAAGATTCACAGTACGATATTCATCTCCTTTTCCAGATGTCTCTAATAAATCTATCCAATCTTCTCCTGTCTTTTTATACCACTTATATATGGCATTCTTAGGAAAACCAGTCACAGCGGCAGTTACAGATTCTCCTTCCAAAGCGACTTTCGAAGATAGACTAACTCTTTCCGTCTCCATTGAAATATAGTCAATTGAGACATTCATACAATCCATCTGAGAAAAATCTGGAGAGAATGTATAGTAAACCAAACCATTATTCATAATAGGCAGGTGTCCATAGTATGTCACCTCTAAACGCATAGTGTGATATTCACCACCTGACATCGGAATGTTATTGACATCAAACAATTCTCTAAAATTAATTCTGTTCATATCATTTGTTGATCGCAAATCATACAAACTTCCTAAAAGAGTTCCTGTAACATCATCATACAATTCAATATCCATTTGGTCGTCAGTCAACTGTCCATGTCCTGTCCTTAAAATTAAAGACATATAACCATCAATTCTACATGTTGGTGTCAGGTATGCTCTCATTACAAAACGATAGTGTTGACCTCTATAGGATAGATTGCCATCACTCAAATTTGCAGGAATTTTAATGTCCACCACATTACCGTTAGGATTCGTAAGATTCATGAAATAGTTTTCATACACGTCTCCTGAAAGTTTTTTTAAGCTGTCATCAATACTTGGAGTATAGTTTCCAAAACTACTCTTTAGATCTCCAATAGTATAAGGACATGAAGCACTAGAGAACTCCAGTGAATAATCATCAAATGAATTTTTCACATCTAGATTCAATTTCCCAGTGTTGCTACCAGACGGATTAAAATCTGTACCCATGATAAGATCTCCAGTAGAAGAGTATTGGATTTCTGGGCCACAACCCGAACCTCTTGTGATTTTAACTGTATTCGATAACTCGACAATTGTCTCTTCTGATTTTTCTACAGCACGAAATTCCACATCATGATCGTCCATTTCATAAATGAATGGGACTCCAACTTTAAGTTGAATGGCATCTACCCATGATTCACCAACTTTCCTCTGCCATGTTACAGAAGAGTCAGATGATTGTGACGAATTCAAAATCACAGCGTCTTTTGGGCAAACAGTTTCATTCTCGGCAGAGATCACCAATGCCTGCACATTCATACAACTTCCAAAGAGCAAAGCAGAAACTGCCATTTTTTTCATAACAGAAGCCGAATTCTCTAATTTTCGGCTCTCGTAATTCTTTCTCACATTATCATTTTTCATAACACAAATAGTTTAATTGCAAAACAAATCAAAAATAGACAAATTAAATGTCAACGCAAAATTTTGAATAAAAAAAATAGAGACGCACATACGTGCGTCTCTACAAATATCATTTCCTCTCAAAATCCCCGCTATAAATATTTCTGTAGCCAAACGTCTTCTGCACCACTCCATTGTTTAGCAAGAAGATGGTTGGCACTCGTGGAGCTACCTCATACAGGGAATCCTGGTCCATCGTGATGACGTTTCTGCGTTTCACCTTCGTCTCTACAAAGAATGAATCTATCCTCTCCTCAATTGGTTTAGATGTCTCATGCGTATGGCTGAAGACGGTGAGAATCTCGTCGTCTTGCCACTTATAACGTGTGAATATTCCTTCCATCTTGCGTGCCGCCATCTTGCACATTCCGCAATGCGTGCTCAACACACACACCACTTTATCTCCTTTCAAAGCCGACGGGAATTTTTCCTGCAACATCTCCGTCAACTTCTCCTGACTATACTCTCTCTCTTTTACCAGTCGCATGAAATCAGGTCGGTTGATCGCAAAAACTGAGACCACAGAGACAAGAGAAACAACCACAATTGTGATTATCCAATTTTTCTTGCTCTGCTTCAAATATTTTGCCATGCGATGTCCCCAAAACAGGAGCATCAACATCAGAAAATTCTTCGACAACGATTTGTCTGGCGGAAGATCAAACACTTCTCCCATACAATGGCAATTGCCCGTGTGCCCCTGCTTAATCTGAACAATGAGAAAAATGGAAAATATCAGAAGCATCGCTCCTGCCACATAATCCGCCCACTTGATGTTTGCCAACAAAGCTATGCCGACCGCCAGTTCCGCGGCGATAATCAAACGAGACGCCACTGCGGCAACCTCAAATGAGACTACCTGAAACTCATACAGATACATTTCAAATGCTGCCATACCCAACAGCTTGAGTATGGCAGAAATGATAAACAGCACTCCGACCGCTACCGTCGGAATATACCTACTTAACCTTGCAACTTGCATCGTTTGTGCTTAATGATGAACAACTGCCCTCAACATCATACTCTTCATACTGCTCGCCACTTTTTGTTGTGCATACACAATCATTCTCTTCTTCCATTACACATGAAGCCAAACTGAACAGACAAAATGCTATCAAAAATGCTCTCATTGTTTTTATATTTTTACCAACATTATATTCCTACGGAATAAAAATCCCTATGGGATTATTTTTTTTATTGCCTCAATAATCATTGCTGCGGCTCTGTCTCCCACTCCAGCGTCGCCCACTATCTTACGAAGTTCTTCGTAATCCGCCCTCATCTCTTGCTGAGCCTCATCCGTCAGCAGGCGTCGTACCTCCGACTCCACTTTCTCAGGTGTGAAATCTTCAATTATCAACTCCTTCACCATCTTTCTGTCGGCAATCAGATTAACAAGCGACACTTGGTCGACATGGATGAACAGTCGCAGAAAATCGTGAACCAACTTGCCGCCTCCGATGTGGTAGACTACTGTCTGTGGCGTGCCAACCAAGGCTGTCTCCAATGTGGCAGTGCCCGAACATACGACCGCAGCTTTCGCCTGTGTGAGCAGACGGTACGTAGCGTCATGCACCACCATCGCCTTAGCTCCGGATTCCTCTATGATTTTGTCGTAAAGGGATTCCTCTATCGACGGTGCTCCAGCAATCACAAGCTGATAGCCATCTATTTTCTTTGTCGCCTCCAGCATTTTCGGCAACGACGAGCGGATCTCCTGCACACGGCTTCCTGCCAGCAGAGCTATAATCGGTTTGTTGTCGAGATATTGCGACGTCACAAACGAGTCGAACGTCTCATCTTGGTCGGGACGGTTGTAGACAGCGTCGGCACATGGATTGCCCACATAATCGACCTTATATCCACGTTTTCCAAACCATTCCACCTCAAATGGCAGAATCGAATAGACCCTGTCGACATACTTCTTTATATTCTTCAGACGATACTCCTTCCACGCCCACAGCTTCGGAGCTATATAATAATGAACGGGAGTGCCGGGAAGATTTTTCTTCACAAACTCAGCAATCTGAAGGTTGAAGCTCGGATAATCCACCAAGATCACGATGTCTGGTTTGAACTCGACAATCGCTTTCTTGCAATCCTTCATATTCTGCAGGATTTTACCAAGATGTGTGATGACGGCGATGAATCCCATATACGCCATGTCACGGTAATGCTTCACAAGCGTGCAGCCCTCGTCGTGCATCATGTCGCCACCCAGCCCCATGAATTCAGCCTCATGGTCCTTCTTTTTCAGCGCTTTCAGAAGTCCGGACGCATGCAGATCTCCCGACGCCTCTCCTGCAATTATAAAGTACTTCATCTTTCTAATTATACTATGAATGCTCTAGCGGCAAAGAGTCCGAACAACAAAAATGTAGCCACCACCAATCCGCGAGCCAGTTTCCATCGCTCCGTCTTATACATCCAAAAGAACACGAACATATTTGGCATCAGAGAGACGATGATGTATGGATAGAAAATTGCGTTTCCAGCCACTTGCCAAGAATAAGACACCAATTCCGACATTGTGTAATGAGTCTCACGATAGACAAGAATCATCAGGAGGATAGACGGCAAGACGATGCCGACTAAAAAGCCAAGCAAAAAATTGTCGCCACTTTTCTTAGTGCCGATGTTGCCTTTGGCGTCGATATAGAATTTATTGTATTCAGACATAACTAAATTATTTTCTTTCAGGACAAAATCTCAAAGTCATATCAGTTGTGACGGGAACAATCGATACGTAGTTGTTTTCCAAAGCGTAAAGATCAGTGTCTGTACGATCCTTGTCAAGGTTGTGGAATTCACCGAGAAGCCAATACTCATCCTCTCCGTCGGCATTCTTACGCAGTTCAAAATCCTCGCTCCACTTGCCTCTCGCCTGATTACACAGCATCACTCCCTTCACGTCGCCATCAGGGATATTCACATTCAGGCATACAGGGACACCGGAGAATGTGTCAGCGTAATAGCTGTCATACTCACCGTCGTAATATTTCTGAAGCACATACCTTACGATATCTTTTGCAGGTTCAAGGTCAGCATTTTCATCAAGGTTGCAGATTGAAAAACCGATTGATGGGATTCCAATGATATTGGCTTCAAGCGCCGCACCCATAGTACCGGAGTATATTATGTTGACAGAAGCGTTTGAGCCATGGTTGATTCCAGACAAGACAAGCGGACGCTCAGCATTCTTGAAGACAGTCTGCACCGCAAGCTTCACGCAGTCTGTGGGAGTACCATTGCAAGAGTATAGAGTGACGTTGCTCAACTTGCCCACACATTCAAATTTCAACGGTTTGTTGCACGAGATAGCGTTGCTCATTCCAGAGCGCGGGCCATCCGGAGCGAACACAATCACCTGGTCGAATTCACGAGCCACTTCTGTGAGAGCCCTTATTCCACTGGCAGAAATACCGTCGTCGTTTGTTATTAATATCATATATAATATACACTTTGATTCCTAGCGACAAAGATAATCAATAAAAGCCAAATAAAGAGTCGAATTTCTTCAATATTAACGTTGGCAGATGGCAGCAGATAGTTTAAAGGGTTCCGTCAATGTCATCTCAGCAACGTCACGTGACCATAATAGACACGATCAGACGACTGCACATCTATAGTATACCAATAATCAGTGGATGGAAGATCACGTCCATTTTTATCTCTTCCATTCCATGCATTGTCAAAAGAATAATCCGTCGTCTCATAAACATTTTTTCCAAACCTGTCGTAGATTCTAATCATCGCATCAGGGAAATGCTCAATATTCTTAATACACCAAACATCATTCTCACCATCTCCATTCGGAGTGAAAAACTCGTCAGGCTCGAGTATAGGCATGTCCGGCACAAGACTCAACTCAACCACACTGTCGCATCCATACGACGACTCAAAAGTAGCGGTATATACACCTCTATCACAAATCATCTCACCTGCAAATTCAAACGACTCGCCATACGGAATTCGTTGTGTCACCTTTTCTTTTATCTTTGGGATCACCGTCACATTCACTGGTGCGACGGGATATATCAGTCCGTCTTTTTTTATTTTAAGTGAATACTCACCCGCTTTTTTCAGATTCATCTTTGAAACAACCGGACACTCCGATGTAGAATAGAAACCATTCGGGCCACTCCATATGTATCCTTTGACCCCAGAATCCGGAGCGTCACCAATTGAAAGATACAAAGAATCCCCCTCACAAATAGGTCCGTTATGCTCTATGAAAGCAGGCAACAAAGGTTCTACAACCACTTTTACATTAAATATTTTCGTGCACTGCCCATATTTCACCGACACTTTATAATCACCTGCTTTTGACAATTCTACATTCTTGAATTTAATTTTGTCTCCCTCCACTATTCTTAATGTAGTATCGACGGGAGCATTAGAAATGACACTTACATTTATTTGTACTTCATCCGATTTCAAACCGTCATGAGTGGTGATTTGAGCATAATAAAGTCCTGCATCAGAGTTTTGGACATTCAAGATTTTCGGAGAGGCTTCATTTGACTCAAAGCCATTCGGTCCCCACCATTTGCATGAAGCGAACGCTGGCAAATTGTTGACATACAAATTTAAGGTATCACCTTCACATACAGGAGAATTGCTACTCACATCCACAATCACGCTACAATCAGTCGTGGCAGTGCCACTGACTTTTGTAAAAGTAATGTTTCCTGGTTTCCGTGAAAAATTTGTCACAAGAATTATATACCACTCTCCTTTTTTCGCGTTACTGATAAAACAAGGTTCTGAAGCACGGTCGGAAAAGCTGCAATCTGTCATATTTGCAATCGGGAATGCATCTTGATTTCCGTAGAAGCATTCATATTCAGTATCTGATTCAGATCGACGTTCCACCGTCTCCTTGCAGTCTGATATTTTTTCTTTACTCTCTTTTTTTTCTATTGCTGAAGCTGTCTGACTTATAGCAAACTTTGACTCACATTGTTCCAACTGCAACTGTTTACAATGATTAGTTGTGTTTGGCACAAGACAATCCACAAAATAAGAATCAGCATTTACACAGACACTTTCCAACATAGACTGTTTTGTGTCACCAAAGAAGGGCCCCCAACAAGCAAAATCAATATCTTCCCCATTAGAATGGGAAATACTCATCAGAAGATCTCCGGGCTGATCTATCTTAATAGCATACCATGCAGGCGACGGTGTTTCATCAAGGCACCCTATCCCATGCGTATACCCCTTGCCTGTTCGTTTGTTCGGACGCAAAGGAAATGAGGAAACCTCTTCTTTTGATATTCCGACAGGATACACAATACCAAATTCATTGGCACCTGTGCAGGCTGTGACAACATCAGTATATTTACTAAATGGACATGCTCCAAAAACATTTAAAGAGCAAAAAACAATTAGTGAGAAAAATAACTTTAATATAGCATTCATTGTCTTGTTGTTTTAGCAAAATAGATACTCATATAATAGTGTAGTGTTTGCTCGCAAAGATAGCATTTTCAGGCAAAGAATAATAGGGCAATATGATTTTTTACATTACAATATCGTGAAGATTGTATCTGGAGGTCTTCCACAGTGATGAAAATTCTTCGGATCTCTCTTTTTTACACATATTTAGTTGGATTCTTAAAATTTAGTTTCCTCAAAACTTCTTTATAATTCAAAAAGTCACAAAAAACTGGTATTATGTAACATTTTGCACATTCAAAATCAAATATTCCAACACAACAAACACAAATATTTCAATATTGCATCCAAATGCATTCGCATGGCTAAAAAAGTAGTACTTACATTTCGTAAGTACAAAAAGCATTTAATATCACAAAATGTAAGGCTTGAACATTATATTCCTTTCAGAATGCAACTTATAGTAAAAATTAGCATACAAATTGAGCAGTTTTATGCTTTAGCGTATAAATTCGTCATACCTTTGCAATGTAATCGAAAGGGAAACTGATTATAAAAAGATATAAAACGCATAATAACGAACTGAAATTTTTACATATCCCCAAGATTACAAAAACGAACTGATATTAACACATAAAACGAAAAGAACTATGAAAGTGTTGAAAATTATGGCTGCAGCCTTGATGAGCATGATGGCATCAGGCATTTGTCTCGCAGAAGAGACAGCAGAAGTGAAGGCAGAGAAGACAGTTGAGTTCAGCGTCAATGCCGACGTGGTGAGCTCATACGTGTGGAGAGGCATGTACCAGAGCAGTTTCGCCGTACAGCCAGGCATCGAGATGACAGCTGGTAATTTCACTCTCGGTTCTTGGGGATCAGCTTCATTCAGAGATGAAGAGACAAGAGAGTTGGATTTCTACGCGTCGGTCCAAGCCAAAGCATTCTCGATCGGAGTCACAGATTATTTCTGCACTCCTTCATGGGACGACCACAGTTATTTTGCCGACAATTCTCATGTGCTTGAGGCAAACCTTGGCTGGGACTTTGGAGAATGTTGTGAGAAATTCGCGTTGACAATTTCCGCTAACATCAACTTCTTGAACGACAAGAAGATCAACGACAAAGGGGAAGAGAAAGAAGCATTCTCAACATATATTGAGTTAGGCTACCCAGTAGAGAGTTCATTTGTGAACTGGGATTTCGTGCTCGGAGCCTGCGTCAACGAATCGGCTTTCTACGGTGTTGACAAATTCGGAGTGATCAACATTGGAATAAAGGCAAGCAAGGACATTGAAATAACAGACAAATTCAAATTGCCTCTATTCGCCCAAATGATTCTAAATCCAAGAACAGAGAGGACGCACCTTGTAGTAGGATTATCCTTCTAAATGATCCAATTTAATAAAATGGCGTGACACATCCGAGGAAGGCAAAATGTGTCACGTCAACAAAAGAAACATAAAACGAGAATAATATGAAAAAGATTGAAGCAATTATCAGGAAAACAAAGTTCGACGAAGTGCGCGACGCTTTGCTCGAGGCTGGAATCGAATGGTTCTCATACTATGATGTGCGCGGCATAGGAAAGAGCCGTCAGGGCAGAATCTACCGTGGTGTGGTGTACGACACAAGCTGCATCGAACGCACATTGGTTTCAGTGATAGTCAGAGACAAAAACGTAGAGAAAACAGTAGAGGCGGTGCTTAAAGCCGCGCAGACGGGAGAGATTGGAGACGGACGAATTTTTATCATCCCAGTGGAGGATTCAATCCGCATCCGCACTGGGGAAAGAGGCGACATCGCTCTATACAACGCAGAACAAGAAAACTAAGCATCCTTTTTCTATAGACATTTCGGAAATCTATTTCGGTTGTCATTCTACGTTTACAAATTCAAAAATCACATTAAAACGAAACAAATATGAAAAGCAAAATTCATAGCACGAGAGGTCTGAAATTTCTCGTAGCACTCCTTATATTTCTGGCTGGAGCCTTTATAATGCCAGCCACAGCACAGGATTCAGCGACCGCTGAAGTAGCAAGTGCAGCAGTTGAGACAGTGAGCCCTGCAGTAGTCGAGGCGACGGTGGCCGCACCATCGGAAGAAGCATCGTCTGTAGACCCTGTAGTGGTAGGATTGAATACACTTTGGGTTGCATTGGGAGCCATGTTGGTATTCTTCATGCAGCCCGGATTCTCCCTCGTCGAGGCAGGATTTACAAGAAGCAAGAACACCGCCAACATCTTGATGAAGAACTTCTTTGATTTTATGGCGGGCACATTCCTATTTTGGGCATTAGGATACGGAATAATGTTCGGAGCAGGCAGTTTTGCCGGAACACCAAATTTCTTCGGCATCGATTTCAAAGACTGCATGAGCGAACTGGGAATTCCAAACTATGCATTTCTGATCTTCCAGACAGTGTTCTGCGCAACAGCAGCAACAATCGTATCAGGAGCAATGGCAGAGCGCACAAAGTTCTACATGTACATGATCTACTCAGTGTTGATTTCCGTCATCGTCTACCCTATCAGCGGACACTGGACATGGGGAGGAGGCTGGTTGTCGACTCTTGAGATCGGCTCATACACAGGCGGATTCCATGATTTTGCAGGAAGTACAATCGTACACTCAGTCGGAGGATGGATGGCATTGGTTGGAGCATGGATTCTTGGCCCACGTGTCGGAAAATTCAGCAAAGATGGAAAGGCACACGCCATACCTGGCCACAACCTCACAATCGCAGCGCTTGGAGTGTTCATTCTATGGATGGGATGGTTCGGATTCAACCCATGTTCACAATTGGCGATCGCATCAGTCGAGGATGCAACAGCGTCTACACTAGTATTCGTCAACACAAACATCGCAGCAGCGATCGGAGGACTTGCAGCATTGTTCATCTCATGGATCAGATATAAGAAGCCATCATTGTCATTCACACTCAACGGAATATTGGCAGGATTGGTTGGTATCACAGCAGGATGTGACGCGGTATCTCCAGTAGGAGCAGCACTCATCGGTTTGATCTGTGGCACATTGATGATCTTCTCAGTAGAGTTTATCGAGCACAAGCTTAAGATAGACGACCCAGTTGGAGCAAGTTCAGTGCACGGAGTGTGCGGATTCACAGGCACAATTCTGACAGGATTATTTGCAGTAGACGGAGGATTGTTCTACGGAGGCGGCATCGACATGTTCCTAGTGCAGCTGACAGGAGCAGTCGTAATCGGTTTGTGGGCTGCAGCAATGGGATTCATTATCTTCTTCAGCTTGAACAAGATCCACGGATTGAGAGTAGAGAAGAGAATCGAAGAGGAAGGACTTGACGTATATGAGCACGGAGAAAGTGCTTACAACTAATAATCTTTTTCTAAAATGTTCACAAAAAGAGTTGCTGGGAAGCAGCTCTTTTTTGTCAGACAACAAAATCAGCATACAGCCACAACGTCATACACAAAGTGACATTTTGTAGATAGCGAGTGCAAAATGTTGAAAACTTAGGTGCATTTTTTTTGATAATATTGACATTATATTTAGAAAATTAGTAATTTTGCTCACGAGTTAGGCAAGAACGAACTTGCTCCAATAACGATAAATTTTAATTATATGAAAGCTATTAAGTTAATTTTGGCTGCATTCGCAGTAGCATTGTTTCTTGAGTCGTGCAAGACACAGACTTGCCCTGGATATGGTGAAGTAGAGAATGCAGAAGTTGAGCAGAACGCTTGATTAATTCGACCAAGAACCTCAACGGATGAAAAAAACAATTATTGCGCTTTTCATGGCAGCAATGGCACTGATGTCATTATCCGGATGTAAGTCTGGATGCAATTGTCATGGAGACCCTTATGGAGATCAGATGGAGACATATGATATAGATAAGGCATGAAGTTGAGATTTATAAAAGAAATAAAACATTTTTTTAATTTTAATAAACAATGGTAAAAGTTGCTATTAACGGTTTTGGCCGTATTGGACGCCTTGCATTCCGTCAGATGTTTGAGGCAGATGGTTACGAAGTAGTTGCAATCAACGATTTGACTTCTCCAAAGATGTTGGCTCACCTTTTGAAGTATGATACTGCACAGGGTGGTTTCGCTGGCAAGTTCGGTGAGGGTAAGCACACAGTTTCTGCTACTGAGGATTCAATCATCGTAGACGGAAAGGAGATCAAGATCTCTGCTTGCGCTAACGCTGCTGAGTGCCCATGGGCTAAGTACGGTGTAGACGTAGTTCTTGAGTGTACAGGTTTCTACACTTCAAAGGAGAAGGCTTCTGCTCACCTTACAGCTGGTGCAAAGAAAGTTGTTATCTCTGCTCCTGCAGGTAACGATCTTCCTACAATCGTATTCAACACTAACCACAAGACTCTAAAGGCTTCTGATACAGTTATCTCAGCTGCTTCTTGTACTACTAACTGTCTTGCTCCTATGGCAGACGCTCTTAACAAGTACGCTGCTATCCAGAGCGGTATCATGAGCACAATCCACGCTTACACAGGTGACCAGATGATTCTTGACGGTCCTCAGCGTAAGGGTGACCTTCGTCGTTCTCGTGCTGGTGCTCAGAACATCGTTCCTAACTCAACAGGTGCTGCTAAGGCTATCGGTCTTGTAATTCCTGAGTTGAACGGTAAGCTTATCGGTTCTGCACAGCGTATCCCTACTCCAACAGGTTCTACAACTATCCTAGTTGCTGTTGTTAAGGGTAAGGATATCACTAAGGAGGGTATCAACGCTGCTATGAAGGCTGCTTCTAACGAGTCTTTCGGTTACACTGAGGATGAAATCGTTTCTTCAGACATCATCGGTATGAAGTTCGGTTCATTGTTCGATGCAACTCAGACTATGGTTTCTAAGATCAGCGACGATACATACCAGGTACAGGTTGTTTCTTGGTACGACAATGAGAACTCATACACTTCTCAGATGGTTCGTACAATCAAGTACTTCGCAGAGATCAAGTAATTTGAGACAAAACCGTAAAAAAATTGGTTGCTCCCAAAAGGGGCAACCTTTTTTTGTCTCTTAAAATAGGAACGAGTCAAAAAAATAACTATAATATGCGATTTCACAAGACTATGAGATAATCTATCTTTGTTGCTTGTAACGGAATGAGTATCTTTGTAGCGTATTTAATAAAAATAATAAAATGGAAGTAATACCGTCATTTCAGGTTGATCATACTGGTCTAAAACCAGGAATATATATTTCACGTCAGGATTTTTCAGACAACGTGGTATTCACCACTTATGATATCCGCATGACCGCTCCAAACCAAGAGCCTGCAATCGCACCAGCCGCAATCCACACTATAGAACATCTTGTGGCAACATATCTGCGTAATCTTGACGGTTGGAAACAAAATATCATCTATTGGGGTCCGATGGGCTGTCTGACAGGGAATTATCTTATCGTGAAAGGAGCATACGACTGCCAAGAAATCCGTCAGCTTATGATAGACGCGATGCAGTTTGTAGTCGATTTCAACGATGTGGTGCCAGGCACGACTCCGGACGCTTGTGGCAACTATCTTCTTCACGACCTTCCTATGGCAAAGTGGGAAGCCAAAAGATATATCGGCAGATTAAAAAATGAATTCTGCTGCGAATACAAGATGTTGGAAAGACAAGACGTCAACGGAAAAGCATTTCACGACGCCTAAATAGTAGAGACGCACGTCCGTGCGTCTTACCACATAATTTAGAATTTTGAATTAATGAAAATCCGCATCCTTATACTTCCGAAATTCGACATCGGTCCACTCGGCAATGGTATTTGCGGAGAGGGCGAGCTGTTCTATAAAGAATATGTGGAAGGAGGCACAGAATATGAGTTGACGGGGCTATTTCCAGGCGAAAAATTATATGTAAAAGACGGAATTGCACTCACGCTTACACATGCCGGCAAAGTGAATACGACCGCCACTCTGATGGCTATACTCACGGATTCCAGATTCGATTGCAGCCAGATGCTGACATTATCGGTAGGATGCGCAGGCACCAACTATGAATGCACTACAATGGGTGATGTAGTGTTGGCAAGCGCATACGCAGACTACGACTTAGGTCATCAGGTGATTGGCTCGGATGGCAAACTCACATGGTTTCCAGACAGTGGGTTGTGTGATTATGGGTGCGTCAAACCAGATCAGAATAGAATCAATTCCGTCTACGAGCAGATAAAAGATATCCAGCTCAACACTACAGAAAAGACTATCGCATTTATGAAGCGAAATGTAGATGCAAATCATCGCGTCTACCCTCGCGTCTTAAAAGGATCATTCATCACATCCGACAACTACTGGAAGGGCGAGGAAGGGCATAATATCGCCAAAAAGATCAACAAATACTATGTATGTCCGGATGAGTATCTCGTGTCGGATATGGAAGATATCGCTGTGGCACGAGTGTTGGAAAGATTCGGACTGATAGAAAAGCTCATCTCCATCCGTGTTTCAGTCAATCTCGACTGCTACATGAACGGAGCGACCCCAGAAAAACTCTGGAGCAACAATTGCTTTGAAGACAATATGCTCGAAGAAGACAATGAGGAAGGAGCAGACATCTTTGAGACAGCAATGAGGAATCTTTTTAAGGTAGGGAAAGAGATTGTTATGACGATGGACGATGTACAAAAAACGATAGACGATAGACAATGAACGATGGCTGTGGCAGTCGACGGGAATCATTCCATACAGAGCTGATGTAGAGAGATTATTTCAGAAATTTCACTGATTTACATCTATAAAAAGCATCTTCATAGACCGTCACATTTTCTTTCGAATTATTGATGACAACATCTAGGTTTTCACAGAGATAAAAAGCCTCATATCCTATACTCGTCACACTGGATGGAATCACTATGTGTGTCAAGCCACTGCAACCCCTAAAAGCATAAACATATATATCTGTCACTCTCGATGGAATTTCTATGCTTGTCAAGCCGCTACACCCCATAAACGCTGATTGTCCTATGCTTGTCACACCCGATGGGAGATCTATGTTTGTCAAGGCTCTACACCCTCTAAACGCTGAGTTGCCGATGCTTGTCACACTCGATGGAAGTTTAAAGTTTTCTTTCTTTTTCTCTGGAGTACGTATAATCTCAGTCTTATTTTTATCATACAATACTCCATCTTCTGATGTATAAATAGAATTGTCATAAGCCACATTTATGCTTGTCAATTCACTGCAACAGTCAAACACTTTTCCTCCTATACTAGTCACATTCGACGGAATTTCTATACTAGTCAAGCCACTGCAACCATAAAATGCATAGTTTCCTATGTGTGTGACACTCGATGGAATCTCTATGTGTGTCAAGCCACTACAATTCCAAAATAGACCATGTCTTATGTTTGTCACACTCGATGGAATATTTACATTCGTCAAACTACTGCAACCATCAAACGCTCTATACCCGATGCTAGTGACAGGATAAACATGTCCTGCAATCTTAATTTCTGAGGGAATGACGACAGATTCCATATTTTTATAAGATCTATTCCATATCACCTCCGCCGTACCTTCATCAGAGATATGAAACCACAATGGAGAAACAAAAACGTCTCCATTCTTATCAATTGTAATACTATTATTGTCTGGATTATTCTGTCCAGTTTCCACATTGGATCCTGATTCAGCGACGACCGTCATACACAACATTGCCGACAGAAGCGACACAAGTAGTTTCTTCAGCATAGCGTATTAATTATTATTATATTGTCACAAAAGTAGGAAATAAAATGAAACAATAGGTGGTTGAGGATGGAAGATTGAGGGTTGAGGGTGAAAAGGTATTATTTGGGTATTGCCTTCCAGGCAAAACGTGGGTGTTGGGGTTTTAATGCCCCGGGACTTTGTCCCGGGTTACTGCCGCTCCGCTTGTGGCGTCTTCCAGACGCACTGTCTCACGATGGCGGTTGGCAAACAGACGTCGCCGCAGGCGAAGTTATCGGCCCCAGCCGACGGCAACCGGTAGAGACGTTGCGCGCAACGTCTCTACGGCCATTGCCCCGCCCAAACACAAAAAAAGGGTCCAACCTCAATGAGGTTGGACCCTGAAAGCGGCGGCTACCTACTCTCCCGAAATTCAGTACCATCGGCGATAGCGAGCTTAACTTCTCTGTTCGGAATGGGAAGAGGTGGGACC
>Ga0247608_10002746_pt1 | contig 21442 bp, 20 predicted proteins | sample 176DNAGHGlowgp2_FD_193490 | JGI IMG/M metagenome (GOLD analysis project Ga0247608, IMG submission 193490) | Sheep rumen microbial communities from Palmerston North, Manawatu-Wanganui, New Zealand - 1766 DNA GHGlow gp2 | ecosystem: Host-associated > Mammals > Digestive system > Stomach > Rumen ...
ATTCACGAGGAACTACACCACCAACGATAGCATCAACGAATTCATATCCTTTATCAGGATTTGGCTCAAACTTAATCCAAACATGTCCATATTGTCCACGTCCACCTGATTGTTTGATATATTTACCTTCACATTCAGCAGTTTGAGTAATAGTTTCACGATAAGAAACTTGTGGTTGACCTATATTAGCTTCAACATTGAATTCTCTCTTCATTCTATCAACGATAACGTCTAAGTGTAATTCACCCATACCAGCGATGATAGTTTGACCAGTTTCATGATTTGTTGTAGCTCTAAATGTAGGATCTTCTTCAGCTAATTTTTGTAAAGCTAAAGCCATTTTATCTTGATCAGCTTTTGATTTTGGTTCAATAGCTAATTCGATAACTGGTTCTGGGAATACCATAGATTCAAGAATACAAGGTTTCTTTTCATCACATAATGTATCTCCAGTTGTAGTATTTTTTAAACCTACTGCAGCAGCAATATCTCCTGCATATACTTGGCTAATTTCAGTACGATTATTAGCATGCATTTGAAGAATACGTCCAATTCTTTCTTTACTATTCTTAGTTGCATTTAAAACATAAGAACCAGCAGTTAATGTACCAGAGTAAACTCTGAAGAAAGTTAAACGTCCAACATATGGATCTGTCATAACCTTAAATGCTAAAGAAGCAAAAGGTTCATTATCTGATGGATGTCTTTCTATTGGATTTCCATCTAAGTCAACACCTTTAATAGATTCAACGTCTGTTGGTGCTGGTAAGTAATCGATAACTGCATCAAGTGCTAATTTAACACCTTTATTTCCTAATGCAGTACCACATAATACTGGGAAGAATTCAGCAGCTAATGTTCCTTTACGGATAGCTTTTTTGATTAATTCAACGCTTACTTCTTCTCCTTCTAAATATTTTTCCATTAATTCGTCATCGAATTCAGCAACAGCTTCAATTAATTCTGTTCTCTTTTCTTCAACAACATCTTTTAAATCTTCTGGAATATCGATAACTGTAGCTTCTTCATGTTGTTCTCCATCATAATGATAAGCAGTACGAGTAATGATATCGATAATACCATCGAATTCATTTTCTGCACCAATTGGCCATTCAATAGGTTTAGCATTAACACCTAATCTATCTTTAATTGTAGATAAACTGTATTCAAAGCTAGCTCCCATTTTATCCATTTTGTTACAGAAGAACATTCTTGGAACTTTAAATTCTGAAGCTTGTCTCCAAACTGTTTCAGTTTGAGGTTCAACTCCAGCTTGAGAGTCTAAAAGTGCAATGGCACCATCTAGTACACGTAGAGATCTAGATACTTCAATTGTAAAGTCAACGTGACCTGGAGTATCTATGATATTAAAACGATTACCTTTCCAGAATGCTGTAGTAGCAGCTGAAGTAATTGTTATACCACGTTCTTTTTCTTGTTCCATCCAGTCCATTTGTGATTCACCATCATGTGTTTCACCAATTTTATGAGTTTTACCAGTATGGAATAGCACACGTTCTGTGAAAGTAGTTTTTCCAGCATCGATATGTGCCATAATACCGATATTACGAGTATTTTCTAAGCTATATTCACGAGCCATAAAAATATTTCCTTTCTAATTACCAACGATAATGTGCAAATGCTTTATTAGCTTCTGCCATTTTATGTGTATCTTCACGTTTTTTAACAGCTGCACCTACTCCATTTGATGCATCTATAATTTCGTTAGCAAGTTTTTCAGCCATTGATTTACCACCACGAAGTCTTGAATATTGTGTTAACCAACGAAGTGCTAAAGCTTGACTACGTTCAGGTTTAACTTCGATAGGTACTTGGTAGTTAGCACCACCAACACGTCTAGATTTAACTTCTAATGCAGGTTTGATACTTTCCATTGCTTTTTCAAAAACTTCAATTGGATTTTGAGAAGTTTTTTCTTTAATGATATCAAATGCATCGAAAACTATTGTTTGAGCTACGCCTTTTTTACCATCTTTCATTATACTGTTAATTAATTTAGTAACTAATTTTGAATTGTATATTGGATCTGGTAATACGTCTCTTTTAACTGCACGTCTTTTACGCATTATATTTCCTCCTTTATTATTTTAGTTTTTATTATTTAGTTTTTTTTGGTTTTTTAGCACCGTATTTAGAACGTCCTTGACGACGGTTCTCAACACCAGCTGTATCTAATGTACCACGGATGATATGATAACGAACACCGATAAGGTCCTTAACACGTCCTCCACGAATCATTACAACACTATGCTCTTGTAAGTTATGTCCTTCTCCAGGAATATATGAAGTAACTTCCATACCATTTGATAATCTAACACGAGCGTATTTACGTAACGCTGAGTTTGGTTTCTTAGGTGTCATAGTTCCAACACGAGTACAAACACCACGTTTTTGTGGAGCATTTTGTAAAGTTTGTTTTTTATCTTTACTATTGTATCCAATTCCTAAAACAGGTGATTTACTTTTTCTTGTTTTATTACTTCTACCTTTTCTTACTAATTGATTTATAGTTGGCATAATTGTCTCCTTTCTTTACACACTTCCAGGTGTTTCTTTTTTACTCTTAATTAAAGATTTGCCCTTGCAAATCCAAATTAAAACGCATAATTAATATAACATTAAAATATGCGTTTGTCAACAAAAATTTAATTATTTTTTTTATATCTATTTTGTGTATACACTTTTACGATATTTGAATGATTTAATCCCCTATTTTCATGGTTATTGTATTTGTATTGATACATATTAATTGAATCTATAATTTTAGCTCTTTCTTTTTTATATTGTGCTAAAAATTGAATACAATCAACCATGTTATTAATATAAGTTAATAATTTATCAAGAGTATCTCTACTCATATATCTTATTAAATCATATAATTCATCATATCCACTCTTAATAACATAATTTACAATTGTACTCATTTCCTCTATAGTTAAGTTTTCATTAGCAACATATCCAACATCAATTCCCTGTTTTTTAAATTCAATTAAAAACTTTAGTTGTTCTATTGATAAAAAAGGATTTAATATATCTTCTATATCTATACCCATTTCATCAGCTTGTATTAACTTATATCTATTAACTATATTAATTTTTTGTCCTTCTAAAACTATTTTTCTATCTAATAAAATATGACTAATTTGTTCCATCATATCATCATCTGTTAAGTTTTCATTAACAAGTGGGCTAATATCATATATTCTTCCTGTTTGTACAATAGGATTAAATTTAATAAATCCAAGTATTAAGTTTAATTGTATTTCTCTTAAATTATTTAAATCTCCCATATTATCCTCCAACAACATAACGTATTATATATTATATAAATATTTTTTTCAACAAAAAAGGAAATAAATTAATTATTTCCTTTATATATCATTTGTATAGAAAGAGATTGTTTCTTTGTTTTAAATAAATCCGCAACTCCATTATCAGTTTTTGATAAATGTTTAAATAGAAAAATCCACGCAACAAAAACAAGTACTAAAAATATAAAATAACGCGCTGTTGATGTAGTTTCATTTTTCATATTTACCACCTACCCTAAAATAATATAACATTCTCTATATCTTGTTTAAATCTATATAACTTAGCTGGTCTTCCAGTAACTGATTGAGCTTTATATCCTGTCTCTTCAATTAAATCTAATTTTAAGAATTTTTTTCTAAAATTTCTTCTATCTAATTCTTTTGCAGAAACTTGTTCATAAATTTTTTGAATCTCAGGTAATGTAAAATCACTTGGGAAAATTTGTTGTAAAGTTTTACTTTGATTTAATTTAATTTTTAATTGAGATATAGCAACATCAATTACATTTGAATGGTCATAACCAATTTTTGGTAATTGATCTATCGGAAACCAAGCAACTTCATAATTAGTACTTACTTGATGTGATTTAATTTTAAATTCATCAACAATACTTATTAATGAAACTGCGATAACACGTTTATCTGGAACTCTATCTAAATCACTAAAAACATAACTTTGTTCAAAATTTAAATTATCAATTCCAGCTTGTTCTAAAACATTTTCAGAAATACATTCATTAATTGTTTTATCATCATTTACAATTCCACCTGGTAATATCCAATACCCTTTATATGGTTCTGTTTTCTTTCTAACTAATAAGATTTTAAAAACGCTATCTTCTATTGTAAAAATAGGCGCTAATGTTTCAATTATAACATTATTCATAGTTAAACACTCCCCCTTTGTGTTTAAATTACGCACTATTATATATAATGTTTTTTAAATTGTCAAATTTACACAATTTACCTATTTTTACTTTTTTCTATATATCTCAATTAAATTATAATATATTCAAAATAAAAAAGCAAACGCTTTTATATAAACATTTGCTTTATTCTGTTCTAAGTGCCTCTACTGGGTCTTTTTTACTAGCTATCTTAGCTGGTATAAGACCAGCTATCATAGTAAGTAACATACTTATTAATACTAGTATAATTGCTCCATTTATTGGTAATTGAGATATATTAGGGACATCTGTAATATTTTTTATAATAATATTAATTGGGATATTTAATATTATTGTTGTAAATATACCTAATAAACCTGCTATTAAACCTATTATAAATGTTTCAGCATTAAATACTCTAGATATATCCTTCTTAGATGCTCCTATACTTCTTAAAATACCAATTTCTTTTGTTCTTTCAAGTACTGATATATAAGTTATAATACCTATCATTATACTTGATACTACTAAAGATATACTTACAAATGCCATTAATATATAACTTATTATATCAACAATACTTGTTACACTTGACATCATTAGACCTACATAGTCTGTATAAGATATTTCATCTACTTCACTATTGTTAGAATTATATTCCTCTATTAATTCTTGAATTCTTTCTTTAGATTCAAAATCTTTTGGATATATATTAATCATATTAGGTTTTTCTATATCAACAACTCCTAATATTTTAAGATTATCTTCATATGTAGTTGAATACATTTCTAAATAATTTGATATAACTTTAGCCATTTCTTCTTGAGATAACCCTTCTAAGTATTTTTGTTGTTCTTTTGTTAACATAGATATATCAAATTTTTCATTTTTAGTATTAAATTTCATACCAGTAAATATATTTATATCTTTATTTGCTTTTTGTTCTTTAACTATTTTAGAATCATTTATTTTATTTATTACATGTTTAGTTAAATCACTTGTATATCCAATCTCACCATGAGATTCTGATACTACAGCTTCTGGTTTTGCTCTTATAATACCTACAACCTTTAATTCTTCAGATTTAGATATTAATTCTTTCATATACTTTTCATCATTTTTCTTTTCAATCCATAATCCATTTTCTTTTTCATATAAATCTGAATTTAATACCATTTTAAATCTTAAATCTAGTATTTCTTTATATGTATAAGTTTTTGATTTAGATTCAAACTTTTCACCAGTAATAATTCTCTTTAATAAATCTTTTACTTCACTTCTATCTTTTAATCCTAAAGTATATAAAGTATAATCACTTATTTCATTTTGTTCATTAACAATAAGTACTACCTCATTATATTTTTTAGGCCATGTACCTGCTACTACATCATATTGTTCTTTTAATAATTTTTCATTATCCATTAATTCTTTAAACATATTATACTGACGTGTATTAGCACTTATTAATCCATTAGTACTATCTACAAAACCTATATCATTCATAATAGGACTAGGATTAATTTGCATTATACCCTTACTTGTATCACTATTATAAACTTGTATATCTAAATTATAGGAATATTTAATATCATTTGTTAAATTCTTCATTTCTGAATTACTATCTAAATACTTTTTAAACTTTTCTAAGTTATTTGTTTTCATTTTACTAGTCATAGATGATACAACATCATTTAATATATCTTGTGAATATATTTTATCTAAATCATGTTCTTCCTTTTTACTATTTCCCATAAAAGTATTCATCATAGCTGACATATCAACAGATGTTTCTTCTATTGTAATTGGATAAGAAGATAAAGTATCCTCTTCAACTTTCTTTATATATCTTTGTACTCCAGTAGATAGAGAAAGAATAAGTGCTATTCCTATAATACCTATACTTCCAGCAAAAGATGTTAAAAAAGTTCTACCCTTTTTAGTCATTAAGTTATTTAAACTAAGTGATAAAGCTGTAAAGAAAGACATACGTGTTTTTTTTGTATTAGCATCTAATTCTTTTTCTTTTTCTTCTTTTTCATAAGGATTAGAATCACCTGTTATCTTACCATCACTAAGTCTAACAATTCTAGTTGAATATTCTTCTGCAAGTTCAGCATTATGTGTAACCATAATAACTAATTTATCTTTAGCAATTTCTTTTAATAAATCCATTATTTGAACACTAGTATCAGAATCAAGTGCTCCAGTAGGTTCATCTGCAAGTATAATATCTGGATCATTTACAAGCGCACGAGCTATTGCAATACGTTGCATTTGTCCACCAGACATTTGATTAGGTTTCTTATGCATATGATCTTCTAATCCAACTTTAACAAGCATTTGTTTTGCTCTATTTCTTGCTTCTTCTTTTGATATACCTGATAAAGTAAGTGCAAGTTCTACATTAGCAAGTGCTGTTTGATGTTGAATTAAATTATAACTTTGAAACACAAATCCAATAGAGTGATTACGATATGTATCCCAATCTCTATCTTTATATTTTTTAGTTGATTTACCATTAATAATTAAATCCCCACTAGTATATTTATCTAATCCACCTATTATATTTAACATAGTAGTTTTACCACTACCACTTTGACCAAGTATAGATACAAATTCATTCTCTCTAAACTTTAAATTTATATCTTTTAAAGCTTGTTGTTTAAAATCCCCAGTTATATATTCTTTGTTTATATTTTTTAACTCTAACATATAATCACCATATCTCCAATTATAGCAAATAATTTAATATATAACAATAAAAAGTAGAATTATTTATTAATCCTACTTTCTATATATTCTACTAATTTTAAATATTTTTCTTCACCTATTACCTTTTTCTTAAAAATTAATCCAATTTTATCATTTATTGTATTAAGATAAAGGTAATTTTTTTTCTTTTTTAATTTATTTATATCATTATATTTATATTCTATAATTTGATTATTTATACTAACAATTATTTTCTCATCATTTAATTTTACTCTATATGTTCCATATGCATTCTTAGTCCTCTTATCATTTTTTCTTAATGAAAATAAAACAAATATTTTACCAGTTATATATAAAAACAAACAAAGTATAAATAAATATATTACTCCATATTTAATAATTACTTTAGTATCAAATTCCTTTAACACTATAGGATAATAAGTAAAATAGATGAATGCTAATACACCAAATATTAAAAATTTAATATTGGTATTGAATCTTTTATCTTGTAATTCTTTCTTTAAATCCTCTTTTGTCCAATTATATTCAAATTCCATTTTATCACCATTATTATTATAACTAAAAAAACTAGATAAATCTAGTTTTTAAGTAATGGTTTTAAATACTCTCCTGTATAACTTTCTTTAACCTTAACAAGTTCTTCAGGTGTACAAGATGCTACTAAATTACCACCTTCATCTCCACCCTCAGGTCCTAAATCAATTATATAATCTGCAGTTTTAATAACATCTAAGTTATGTTCTATAACAAGAACAGTATCACCATTATCTACTATTCTATTTAATATAACTAACAATTTCTTTATATCATCAACATGTAATCCTGTTGTAGGTTCATCTAATATAAATAAACTCTTTCCTGTAGGTTTCTTTTGTAGTTCTTTAGCTAATTTAACACGTCCAGCTTCTCCACCACTAAGTGTAGGAGCACTTTGACCAAGTTTAACATATGAAAGTCCTACATCGCATAACATCTGAAGTTTATCTTTAATCTTTTTATGATTTTCAAAAAATTCCAATGCCTCTTCTACTCTCATATCAAGTATATCATTAATATTTTTTCCTTTATATTTTATTTGTAATGTCTCACTATTATAACGTGTACCACCACATACTTCACAAGGAACATACACATCTGGTAAGAAATGCATTTCTATTTTTTTAACTCCATCTCCCCAACATGCTTCGCATCTTCCACCTTTAACATTAAATGAGAATCTACCTTTATCATATCCTCTCATTTTAGCTTCTTTAGTAGATGCAAAAACATCTCTTATATCATCAAATACTCCTGTATATGTAGCAGGATTTGATCTCGGAGTTCTACCAATAGGTGCTTGTGATATATCAACAACTTTATCAATATTTTCTAATCCTTTAATTTTTTTATGAGCCCCAACTTTTTCTTTATTCTTATATAAAGTATTAGCAATAGCTCTATATAATATTTGATTAACTAATGTAGATTTACCTGAACCACTAACACCAGTAACACATGTAAATGTACCAAGAGGTATCTTAACATTAATATTTTTTAAGTTATTCTCTTTAGCACCTATTATTTCTATAAACTTCTTATTACCTTTTCTTCTAGTTTTAGGTACTTCTATTTTAAGTTCACCAGTTAAATATTTACCTGTTAAACTATTTGGATTCTTCATAACTTCAGCTGGTGTACCAGCGGCCATTATATAGCCTCCATGTTCTCCTGCTTGTGGACCAATATCTACTAGATAATCAGATGCTAACATAGTATCAGTATCATGTTCTACTACTATTAATGTATTACCTAAATCTCTCATTTCTAACATAGAATTAATTAATCTAGAATTATCTCTTTGATGTAATCCAATACTTGGTTCATCTAACACATATAAAACCCCTGTTAAGTGTGAACCAATTTGAGTAGCTAATCTAATTCTTTGCGCCTCTCCACCACTAAGTGTACCAGCACTTCTATTAAGTGTTAAATAACCTAATCCAACATTAATTAAAAATCTTAATCTATCATTTATTTCTTTAATAATCATTTTAGATATTTCTGTTTGTTCTTTATTTAGTTTTAAATTATTAAAGAATTCACTCATTTTAATTATACTTAATTTAGTTAATTCATATATATTTTTATTACCAACTTTAACAGATAATATATCATAATTTAATCTAGCACCATGACATGTTGGACACTCTAATTCAGTCATAAATTGTTCTATCCAATCTCTAATCCAACCACTCTTTGTTTCAATATATCTTCTTTCTAAATTGTTAACTATACCTTCAAAATAATCAGTAGTTCTTCTTGTGTTTCCATTATTTGATACATAATTAAATTCTAATGCTTCATCTGAACCATAAAGTATTATATCCAAATCTTTCTTACTTAATTTACTAATAGGTTTTGATAAATCAATATTATAATGTTTTGATAAAGAAGTAATTTGTGCCCAGTTAGTAGAAGCATCTAAACTATACCCTACAATAGCACCATCTAATATACTCTTATCTTTATCAGGTATTAATAAATCTACATCTATTTTAAGTTTAACACCTAATCCATTACAATCAGGGCAAGCACCATATGGTGCATTAAATGAAAACATACGAGGTTCTAATTCTGGAAGTGAAAAATCACAATCAGGACATGCATATTTTTCACTCATAACTATTTTATCTTTACCAACAACATCAACTACGACTTTACCTTTAGATTCTTTACAAGCAAGTTCTATAGCTTCATATAATCTACTTCTTATATCTTCCTTAATAATTAGTCTATCAATTACTATCTCAATATTATGTTTTTTATTTTTATCAAGTACTATTTCTTCATTTAAATCAAAATCTTCACCATCAACAACAACACGTACATATCCATCTTTTTTTAAATTTTCTAGTAAATCTTTATGAGTTCCTTTAGCACCCCATACTACTGGAGATAATACTCTTATCTTAGTACCTATCTCTAAATTTAATATTTGATTAGTCATTTCTTCTACTGATTGACTACTTATTGGTTTATTATGATTAGGACAATATGGTATACCAATACGAGCATATAATAATCTCAAATAATCATATATTTCTGTAACAGTAGCTACTGTAGAACGAGGATTCTTATTAGTAGTTTTTTGATCAATACTTATAGAAGGACTAAGTCCTTCAATAGAATCAACATCTGGCTTCTCTGACCCACCTAAAAATTGTCTAGCATAAGCACTTAGTGACTCAACATATCTTCTTTGACCTTCAGCATAAATAGTATCAAATGCTAAACTACTTTTACCAGAACCACTAACTCCAGTCATAACTATTAATTTATTTTTAGGTAGTTCTAAATTAATATTTTTTAAATTATTCTCTCTAGCACCCTTTATAATTATTTTATCCATATACTAATCACCTCAAATGTTTATATATTATAACACAAATCATTTTTAATTATATTATACGTTTGTTCGTATGTCAACATAAAAAAAGAAGATAATTACTTACCATCTTTTATTTGTTTCATTTTATCAATTATTTCCTTTCCTCTATTCATTTCTGATAAAGGACTTCTATATTTTGAATTATTTTTTTCATCACTATAAACTTCAGAATCAACTATATAACTTGGAGTTGTTTTTCTAGAAGCAGACTGTGCTATTATTTTTTTACTAACTGCATGACCACTTACAATCAAATCATTTTTCATTGATAGTTCTTCTAAAGTTCTATCCAATTCAACCTTTTGCCTATTTCCCTGAATAAATACTTCTTTATCTACTTTTTTATTTTTTTCATTGCTATTTAAAATATACTCTTGCCTATTTCGATTTATATAATTACTATCCATATTATTTTTTCTCAACACTTACAAAACAATATTCACGGAATGGACAATTTTTCTTTGTAAATTTATATAGATAATCTGAATATTTATCTTTATTAGATTCTATAACTTTCTTAAGTTCACTTTCGTATTTTGAAGAACCTAAACTTCCTGATGCTACCTTATTTGTATAACCAGCATCACTATAAATTGTATATGTTTTATTTGTCTTATTTATAATACCAAATCCAACTTTAGAACTAATACTTACATCTTCATTACTATTTTCTCCTTTAACTGAATAAGGAACAGTTATATCATAGTATAAATATTGACTTGCTTTAGCATTACAATCACCAATATACACATAATAATCATGATTTTTATCATATACCCATGAACCAGCGTATGATGTATTAGAATTATTTGTTGGTATAACAAAATTTTGATTTTTAAATGATGTTTTCTTACCAAATAAATCTCTTATACCCTCTTCAATATAAAAACCTTTAATATATTTTTTATTACCATTACCTCCACAATAGTTAGTAGAATATCCACCTTTATAATCTTCTAATAAATTTGGACTTGTAATAAAACTATTATATATTAAATCATTCATAGAAATATCCTTAACAGTTACCTTATTCTTTGATAAATATGTAGTTTTACTTCCATTATCTATATGAAGTACAGGATATTTAATATTTACTATTGATTCATCAGTAATTTTTAATTCTTTTACTTCCTCTTTAACATTTAAATTAGAATTACTTTTTTCCTTTTTTTGTTCTTTAACATCATTACGTTTAATATTATATTCATCTATTTTTTCTTTAATTTGTGGTAAAAAATATACAACTAACATTGCTAATATACCTATAACAACTATACCTATTATTTTACCATTACTGCCTTCAGTATTATTACCATTTAAGTTATTAGATGAATAATTATCAGTACTATAATTATTATTTTCAGACTTATTAAAACTTACAGTACTTTTTTTAGCAGTTTGACCAAATGATTGAATATTAGAATTTAATCCTTCTCTCTCCATATTATTATTATTTATTTCATCTAAAACCTTTTTTCTCATTAAATCTTTATCATCATTATTATAATCCATTTTTATTCCTCCTATATTAGTGCTTCTCTAACATATACATCAACATTAGAAAGTGTATAAACAATTATTTTTGAAGCATGTACTACTTTTATAAAACCTAAACCATTTATTACAATATCACTATTATCTGATACATCTAACTCATGTTTAACTAAATTTTTTAATTTATCTGTATCTTTAAATACTCTTTCAATTTCAAATAAATTTGATATATAAAATGTTAAACTATTAAATTCTTCTAAATCTACCCTTACTAAATCATCAATAAATAAGCTTTGTTTAGCCTTAATCTGATATGTTTTAGGTTTAATTTCTTTGGTTGGAACCATTTTCTTCATTGTTTTAATATCAATACAATCAATAATATTTTTTTCATCTAATAATCCAGGGGTATCAATTAATATTAAATCATCACTAATTTCTATTTCAATACTATCAATTGTAGTAGATGGTAACATACTAGTAGTTATTACTGGTCTTTTATCTGTATAATTATATAATATTTTATTAATCATTGTAGATTTTCCAGCATTAGTAAATCCTACTACATATACATTACTACTATTTTTATATTGATTTATCTTATCTAATAATAAATCAAAATTATAATTTTTCATACTACTTATTATTACTGTATCAACAATATTTAATTTATATCTATTAAAATAATTTATTAAATTAACATCATATACAGATAAAGGTAAAATATCTCTTTTTGTTAATACAAGTAATATATTATTATTTATATATTTTGATATATAATCTAAATTTTTAGGTATATTAAAAATATCAACCACTAATACAACCAAATCATCTTTTTTACCAATATTAGATAAAATATCAATAAAATCATTATTATCTTTACTAATTAACTTATAATCACTATAGTTTTTTATTCTAAAACATCTCTCACATAGTTCATTATTTATATTTCTTGTATAACCTTCGCCTAATTCATCTATATCTTGTAATATAGAACCACAACCAATACATTTATTCATAATAACTTCCTTTAGTAAATAAATTTTTATCTCTTAATTTTTTTAGTATTTTCTTTTCAAATTTTCTTTTTATTGTAGCTATTGGAAACTCTTTAGTAGTTAATTGTTCTATTAGTATGGTGGTAATACCTACTTTATTACCACCTCTTATATCATCCATCATAGAATCACCTATAATAGCAACCTCACTAAATTTAAAATTATATATTTTTATTATAGATAAGAATTTTCTTTTAAAAGGTTTACAAGCAAATGGACAGCAATCTACTTCTAATATATTTTTAAAAGGTTTTAACCTTTTACTTCTACTATTAGAAAATAAAATTATTTTAAATCCCTTCTGTTTTAATTTATCAAATAATTCTTTTACTTCGTTTGGTGGAGTTTTAACCTTTATAGGTACTAAAGTATTATCTAAATCAAATAGTAAACACTTAATGCCTCTTGAGGCTAATTGGTCATAATTTATGGTGTATATGCTTTTTTGATAAATATCTGGAACAAACTTTTCCATTTTAACCTCCTAACATTACATTACAATTTTATCATATAAATGTATTTTTATCAATAAAAAAGGATGTATTAAAACATCCTTTTACTTATGAATTTAAAGATTCTATTTCATAAAGATTACGATATATTTCACAATTTTCTAATAACTCTTCATGTTTACCTGACGCTACTACATTACCTTCACTTACTACATGAATAACATCAGCATCCATTATGGTAGAAAGTCTATGAGCAACTATTACTACTGTATGATCCTTAACTAAATTATCAATAGCTTTCTTAATATATTCTTGTGAGTTATTATCTAAAGCTGATGTAGCTTCATCAAATAAAATAATATTACTTTTCTTAGATAAAGTACGTGCTATAGATAATCTTTGTTTTTGTCCTCCAGATAAGTTAACACCACCCTCACCTAAAATAGTATCATAACCTTTAGGTAAAGACATAATATAATCATCTAAATAAGCTAATTTAGAATATTTTCTTATTTCATCTAATGTAATATTCTTATTAACTATTTCAAAGTTTTCTTTAATTGTTCTATTGAATATAAATGGTTCTTGTCTAATAATAGATATTCTATTTCTTAACTCTTCTTCAGTTAAATCCTTAATATCTATACCATCAATTAATAAAGAACCATTCTTAACGTCAAAGATTCTTGTCATTAAATTAAATAGTGTAGACTTACCTTGACCTGACTTACCTACAATAGCAACTTTCTTATTTGGTTCTATTGTTAAATTAAAATTATTTAAAGTATTTGCTTCGTTTGGATAACCGAATGTTACATTTTTAAATTCAATATATCCTTTTGGATTTTCAATTACTTTATCACCATATTTTTCATCTTCAAATAATCTATTTTCGATTATTTCATTTACACGTTCTAACGATACACTCAATTTTTGAAAATTTTGTGATAAATCATTTATATTTTCAATTAACCACATATATCTATATACATAGTATGTCATTGCTATAAAAAATCCTATTGTAATTTGTCCATTACTTACTAATATAGCACATAATACAAACGTAAATACTTCAAGTACACATTTTAATGTTCTAACTGTTATATCAAACTTTCTACTTACATCTATTTCATGAGCAGACTTTTCATAAATAATTTTTATTAAATCTCTCATATCTGTTATTAAATTATTTTTTATTCCTAATGTTTTTATCTCTCTTATACCTCTAACAGATTCATTAACTAAAGAAGTAAACTTATCTTGTTCTTCTTTTCTCTCTTTATGTATTTGTTTTAATAATGGGTTAAACTTTTTCATTATAAAATATAATAAACCTACTATTATTACTAATTCTAAACCTATAATCCAAGAATTTATAAATACATAAACAATTATTACTAAAGAACCTACTAATGATGATACTACATTTAAAATTCTACCAAATATAAACGATAAAGAATCCGCATCATTAGTAATACGATTAATAATTTCACCAGAAGACTTTTCTTCATAAGCATATGCAGGCAAATTAAGTGCTTTTACATATGTATTAAAACCTAATCTTCTAGTTAATTTACTTTCTACTTTATGTAGTATAGAATTAGCACACACCTCTATTACTACACCAACAAATACATCAAATAAAAAATAAATACCAAGTATAATTAATGCTTTATTTAAGTTAAATTTAGTAACCTCTTCAATAGCAGCACCATTCAAATATCCATAAAATATTTCAGTAAGACCCGCAATAAATATTAATATACTTGCAAAAATAATTTTACCCTTTTCTTCTTTAATTAATTTCATTAGAGGTTTAACTTCTTTAAGCATTTTCATTAAACCATCTCCTTTAAAATAAAAACTACCTAATAAGGTAGTACTAGTATACGACTAAATTAGAGGGAATACTCTAAATTCTAATCCCCCATTATATATACTATTACTACTATTACTATTAATTATGAATTTAACCATATTCCCACTCCTTTCCGTCTTTAAATTCAAATTGATTTTATCATCAATACTTTAAAAAGTCAATTAATTAAAATAATAAGTCATAAATGTAAAAAAAAGAAGTTCTTAAAACTTCTTTACAAATATATTTCTTTTAGAACATTCAGAATCAAATTCATCTTCTTTTTTTTGAAGAACACTTTCTGCATGTTTATATTCATCTAATGTAACTGGTAATCCAAAATATAATCTCTTTTTAAAATCATAAATTTTAGAAACATTATCTAAGCACTTCACTGGGTTATCACTATACCAGTCAAATGGTATAGAACCTCCAAATATAGTCTTATCAAACTTATCTATAAAAATTGTTGTAGGTGCTAAAACCAAATTACCTTCAAGTTTATATCCTTCTATCATAGATTTTATTTTACATAGATTAGCAAATCTACCAAGAAAATCATATTTTTGTTTTACTTTATACATATTTTCTAATGAAGAATATGTTTTTATTTCAGCTAACCTTTCAGCCGGAATAACTAAATAATTATTACTATAGAAATCATTCCATAATAAAGATAATAACCAAATTTTTTCTTGCATATTTGTTATATTAGGTATTCTTCCTTCTTGTTTTAATAAAATATATGCTAATTCTTCATAATTATCATTTACAAGTGAATACTCCATCAAATTCTTTTCAAGTGATTTTTTAAGTAATGAATCTTTTAATGTATATTGTTTTGAATGTTCTATTTCATGTAATATACATCTTAATAATTCATTATATATTAAAGAAATAACAAATTTTCTATCATGTGAATTAGATAAATCATTTTCTAATTTTTTTGAAATAGCTTCAACATATATGTATATTGCTTGTTCGCTAACACTAAAATCTCCGAATGCTCCTGATGATGGTATATTTGGAAGAACAATTAATTTCTTAAAATATTTATTTTTATTTACTACAAATAAATAATCAAATATCTCTTCACATATTAATTTATTATTTTTTATAGTATAATTATTTGCTTTTTCAAATAAATCACTTAATATCTTATCAGTAACTACCATAAACAAAACCCCTTTTTTTATGTAACGTATTATACTACATTTTTTTATAATGTCAAAAAAAGGGCTTATAGCCCTTTAATATATTCAATTAACTCTCTTTTAATATCTTCTTCAGTATATTCTTTTAAAGAGTTAACATATTCAACAACATCTTCATCCTTTTCTAAAGTTGATTCAGCAATATTAAATTTTTTTAATATTGGTAAGACACTATCTACTAAATGTGGATAAAATTTATATAATGTATCGTATGCATTAAATGGTTTATCCGGTTTTGTATATCTTGCTGATTCCCAATCTAAAACCATTTCTATATAATCAAGTTCAGTTTTTTCTAAATCGTTATCATGATGTGGTGCTAAAGCTCTATGTACAGGTTCTATAGCTTTTTTTTCATAAAAAAGTAATAAATACATCTTATCCAAATCATGAATCTCTAATCTTTGTCGTAACTCTTCATTATCTTTATCATATTTTTGTGCTAAAAAATTTAGTAATTTTCTATGTTTAAAAGTATATAAAAGTTTATCAAAATTTTTCATTAATCCACCTCTATTTCATTTATATTTTATCATATATATTTAATTATTTAAAGCATTATTATTTATTTTATGTTCTTCTAAATTATTCATATAAATATTAAGTTCTTTAAATGATACATGAGGTGGTAATTCAAGATACTGTGTAACAGGTCTTGGATAACCACCTGACATATTAACATAATACTCATTTATTTTTTCTATTGCTTCATCCTCACTATTAAACTCTTTTATACCAACTTCAAAGAAGTTTGGATGTTCTATCTGATATACTTTATCATTCATATAATATAGAATAAAACAATGCATATGTTCATTACTATCTAAATCATTAAATGATTCATCTTCATAGATTCTTGTACAAAACATCTTACTTTCAATATTTAGTTTATCTAATAACATTTTAATTAATAGCACTTGTTCTGCACATACTCCCATTTTATATTTTAATATTTCATCTAATGTAGATGTTCTATATAACCTTCTAAAATCTTTCATTGAAGATATATGTTTATTATCATTAATATCTAACCAACCATAAACTATATTATAATTTAAATAAATTAGAATATCCAAAGGAGTTTTTATATTTTCTATTGGGTATATATTTTCTATATTATTTATAAACCATTTAAATAGATTTTCTCTATCACCACTGGTTTCGAAATATAAAAAACCATACTTTTTACATTCTTCTTCATTGTATTTACTTAATCTAACTATATCATCGCATTTCTTTTTATTTAGAGTATCATCTAAATAGTAAGTATAATCTTTATCAGTATCATACTTTTTTAGTTCTTCAAATCTTTCGAAACCAGTTAAAGAAGAAGTTCCAAAATAATATATTTCACAATAATTAGGATTAATGTTTTTTACATAATCACATGGTAATAGTTCGCATACGTCTATTACCATGCCATAGTCTTGTTCATCATATTCTCCACTATCAATCATACTTTGTATAAACTTAGATATTTTTTCACTTATAAATTTAGTATTTTCTATTACATCTATATCAGCATCTGAATTAATGCCTAATTCAGGGAATGTTTTTTCTATTCCTGCTATTATAGAATCCATAGATATATGTTGATAACCATATTTTTTAGCTATTAGAGACGCTATAGTACTTTTACCAGATCTCGGAGCACCCGCTATTATAATATGTTTTCTCATAGTATCACCTCTAAAAAAATAATACACTAAATCGTGTATTATGTCTATATTAAATAACTCTTCTTATATTTGTTCTAACTAGAGTCCCTAATTTTATTTTACTTATACCTATTCCTAAATATGGAGTTTGAGCATGTATAATTTGTCCATTACCTATATAAAGTGCTGCATGAGTAACACTTACTCCTCCATTACCTGAATAGAATACTAAATCCCCTGGTTGTATATCTTTAAGAGCTATTTCACGACCTACCTTAGCTTGGTCTCTTGCAACTCTAGGAATAGTTATTCCAAAATGTTTATATACACCCATTGTAAAACCACTACAATCAGTTCCTGTATATGGTAATTCTCCATTCCATTGCCCACCAAACACATATGATTTACCGTTAAATTTAAGAGCATAACTTGCTACATCATAACCAGTAAAAGATTTTTTTACAGTTGTTTTATTTGAATTTGTATTTGATGTTTGATTAGATTGAGCATTTTGTGTTTGTTGTTTAGCATTTGCTGAAGCTGCTTTTGCCTTTGCTTCAGCTGCTGCTTTTGCCTTTTCTTCATTTGCTAATGCTATTTGTAATTGTTTAGCATCTTCTTCTGCTTGCTTTCTTCTTTGCTCTGCTAATTTTAAAGCTTGTTCTCTTTGTTTTTTTGCTTGAGCTGCTTTGATTTTAGCTTTTTTTGCAGCATCCTCTTTCTTGTTAGATGTAATAATAGCTTGAGATATTTTATTTTGTTCTAATATAAGTTCTTGTTGTTCATTCATGATAATTTCTTGTGCTACAGCTAAATCCTCTTCAGATGTAACTGTATATTCGATTACAGTAGCAATTCCTTCATTTACAAAAATCATACTATCTTCGATAGTTTTATCTTCTGTAACTTCTGGAATAAATAATCGTCTGGTTGCGTTTTTAATAGCGCTTTTTCCAATTAGAAATCCACAAACCATTAAATCCATAAATAAGAATAATCCTATAATGGTTTTTTTATGGTTAAATTTCATATTATCACCTCTACTTTTATCTACACTAACTATAGATATGTTACCATAATAACATCTTAAAAGTCAAATTTACACAAAGAAAAAATGTAAAATATACGTTTATTATTAATAGCTTTTTTAGCATATGTTGTAATGTATAAAAAATGCTTATGTCAATTCTGAGTTTTGTCCACAAAAAAAGTCAGAAATACTCTCTGACTTTTTATCTTAGAACTTTTGGATTTTTTATATCTTCAAATTTTTTTAAATGTTCAATTAATTGTAAATATCCAGTATCGTTCCACATTTTTAACCTTTCTTCATCTTCAAAACATCCTAATGTATGTTCTTGCCCATCTGGAATAAAAATAAAGTCCCAACACCAACCTTTATCTCCTTCTTTTGATAATGAAATTGTTCCTAAAGTTTCAGAAGTGAATACTACAGGTTCTTTACCATATTCACAAAATGCTAATGCTTGTACAAATTTTGCTCTTCTATTTTCTATTCCTTCCATTAATTTTAAAACACCATCTTCACCAATAGTATCTTGAACATAATGAGTATATGGACCAGGAAAACCTTTTAATCCCTCAATAACTATACCTGTATCGTTTTTAACAACATTTCTTTTTAATTGTTCACTAGCCCATTTAGCTGAATAAGCGGCTACTTCTTGAACAGTATCAGCTTGAATTTCAATTGTATCCATTTTTACATTATCAACTTCATGTCCTAATGGTTCTAAAAATTGTTTTGCTTGAGCAATTTTTGCCCAATTACCAGTAACTAATGTTATTTTCATATATATTCCTCCTAATTACATTATATAATAACATATTTTAATTCAAAATAATAGAATTAATTTTACTAATTATTTCATTTTCATTTAATTCATCTACATTAACAATAAAAAATCTCTTCTTATTCTTTTTAGCTATTTTATAAAACCATTCATAAGAGTTATATAATAATTCTTTTTCTATTTTTGTATATTTTTTCTTATCTCTTTTTTCAGCTCTTTTGATAGCTTTATCACAATCTCCTACAAATAATATTGTATATCTTGGTATAACACATATCTTTCCTAAGGATTTATAAAATAGATTTATTATTTTTTTACTATCTTCATTATTTCTATACGAATAAATTAAGGCTTCTAGTACACATAATGTATCAAATCCTCTATCACTCAAAACTTTCTTTCCATCACAAATCGCCGGTATAACAAAATTTTTTTCATCATTGCATTGTTTTGCAGCTATTAATAAAGTTTCCATAATAGGATTTCCATTATCAAAGAATCTACTTTTTTTAGATGATAATATGTCATATATTTTTTGATTTACGCTTGTATGTTTTTGATCATTAATTTCACCATTAAATATAATTTCTGGATTATCTTTATGTATTTTTTTTAAAAGATTAAAGTAATATGTTTTTCCCATACCACTTATACCTTCTATAGTAATTAAGCTTCCACTATATCTTTTATATTTATTCTTCATATCCTTTTTCCCAAAAGAAATTAACCCATTGTTTTTGACATATTAAATATACATAGTTTATATCTATATCTTTATCATCTAATTCAATATCAAACATGTCATTATTCATGCATAGTGTATAAATGTCTAATACTTTTTTTCCCTTCTTTTGAAGTTCATTAACAACTAAATTTACACTTCTTGCATGACTAACTATATCTTCAAAAACAATATATTCATCTATTTCATCATCTAAATAACCATTTTCTATTTTAGCATTACCATAATCCCATTTTTTATTAGAATTGGTCATTGTAACTTGTACTACATTTATATTTCTAATATCTACTCTATGAGAAACTGCTACTAAAAGAGGTAATGCACCACGTGCTAATCCTAAAAGTCCAATTCTTTTATCTTTATATTTTTTATTTATATCATCTGCTATTAGATTAACTGCTTTCAAAAATTCTTTTTCTCCTAATTTAATTTTTATATCAGGATTTCCATCATTAATTAATTTACTTTCTTGCAAACATCTTTTCATTATATTGCCTCATACTCTATCGGATCTTCCATTTTATTTTCTTTAAAACCTTTTAATCTATCTACACATGCACAGCATTTTCCACAAGATTTATTTCCAGATTCATAACATGTCCATGTTAATTCAAATGGGACTTTTAATTTTTTTCCTAATTTAATAATATCTTTTTTATACATTACTGCAAGAGGAGCCTCTATTTGAACTTCTTTTCCTGAGCCAATAAATATAGCTAAATTCATAGACAAATTAAAGTCTTCTCCACAGTCTGGATATAATAATTCTGCTA
>Ga0247608_10002749_pt1 | contig 21428 bp, 12 predicted proteins | sample 176DNAGHGlowgp2_FD_193490 | JGI IMG/M metagenome (GOLD analysis project Ga0247608, IMG submission 193490) | Sheep rumen microbial communities from Palmerston North, Manawatu-Wanganui, New Zealand - 1766 DNA GHGlow gp2 | ecosystem: Host-associated > Mammals > Digestive system > Stomach > Rumen ...
GGCTACCTTTGCCTCCGTCGTTGAGCGTGGTGACCTCATAGACCTTGCCGCCACGCCCGCCAACCGTGTACTTGCCATAGCCCTCGGCGGTGGGAAACGCCAAGGGGCGCTCACTGCCGCCAACGGCCCGCGCCTGCACTGCCGCTCCGCCAAATAGCGCCAGCGTCAACGTCAGGTTTGCAAGGACGATGGAAAACTTATTCATGGTGGTTGTAGTTACAGCTAAAACCGTAGGCCATCGAAGAGCATCGGTGCTCTCTTAGAAAAAATAGCCCAGGCCTATGCGCCAGTAGTTGCTCCTGGCACTGGTCGACTGCTCCGAGGCAACGTCCTTCACGGTGTCGACCACACGGGTCCAGGTAAGCTCACCGGTGTTGCCTATGCCTATGTTGTAGTTGACGCTCAGCTCCCAGTGCTTGCCCAAGGAGAAGCCGCCACCCAGGTTGACGCTGAAGTCGGAGCTGCTCAGTCGGAACCTGCGGTCAATACCCTCGCGCGACCACTCCATCTCTTCATCGCCCACGTTGAAGCTCAACTGCGGACCGGCGGCCACAAACACAGCAAAGGCATTGCCCAGCTCTAAGCCCAGGCGCAAGTTGGCTGGCACCTCTATGCGCTGCTGCGACATAGACTCGCCCTCGACCTTCACGCTGCGCCGGTCGTAGAGCCCGGCCACGTCGATACTCAGGGCCGTGAGCGGCAGGCGAACCTTGAGCACGGGGCCAATGAAGAAGCCCGCGCGGTTCTCACGGCTGAAGTCACTGCTCTTGAATCTCATCTGGGTAAGGTCGAGGCCTCCCTTGAAGCCAAAGCGCACTTGCGCCTGAACCCGGTTGCCCACGAGGCAAAAGGCCAGCGTGAGCAGACAGGCAATCGTAGCAAAACGGGTGGCAGCCTTGGTGTGGGCTGGCTCTCCGGCGGCAAAAGCGCCGGGCACGGTGGGGGCGTTGGTACTCTCCCCGGCGGCAAAACCGCCGGGCACAGTGGCGGTGTTGGTCATAGTGGCTGTGTTGGTGGTTTGGGGAATGTGTGTTTAGTGGCGCTGCCGGCGCACGCTGACGCGGGCATTGCTGTTGGCTGTCGACGTGTTAGAGCCAGACCTGCTCTTGCGCGATGCCCGCTCCGAGCGAGTCTTCTCGCCGCGGGCGGCCTTGTTCTTGCGCGCCAGTGCCTTGGCGGCTTTCGGGTCGGCGTTGGCAATGCTGTCGAGCGAGTCCTTCTTCTGCTGGTCGCCGAAGATGCGTGTGCGGAAAGCCTCAAGCTCGGCCTCTATGCGGCGCTGCTCTGCCGAGAGCTTGGCCGTGTCGCCACCGGCAATCTGTGCCAGGGTCTTGCCCAGCATGTTGTTGGTCTTGTATATCTTGCCCTGATACTTGTTCAGGGTGAAGTAGTCGTCGATCGACATGGTGGCGGCGTTGTTCTTGTCGGAGGTCATAATGGTCTGGCGACTAAGGAAGGGTTCCAAGTCGCTGTACTTCACCCAGAACAGTGGGTACTGTGTGGCCTCGCCGCCGAAGTCGTCTTCGCGCAGCATGATGGGACACAGGGCCAGCGGCTTGATGTGGAAAGTAGCATTGCCCTGGTCGTAGTAGGCGCTCTCCTTGAGGTAGTACTTCATCACCTCGGCCGACGGTATGTCGCTGTTGTCGACGCGCAGCTTGCCACCCTCCTCCTCATAGAAGATGTGGCGGTCGTCGAGCACCTGCTTCATGGGCACCTTGGCACGCTCTGAGAAATCGTCGTTGCCGTCGTTGGCTATGGAGTACTCGTAGACGGGGATGTAGTTGCCCAGCGCGAGCTTGAAGATGTAGGTGAAGAGGTTCATCTCCTTGCCCTGGGGCTGCACGGGGTAGTATAGTCCGGCGTTGGCCTCGTCGTTGAGGTCAAGCTCGCGGTAGATGTCGCGACGCCACACCACGTCCTCGGGCATGTCCAAGGCTACCGGATAGCTGATTTGCATGCGACGAGTCATCTGCGACGAGTTGCCCGTGCGCCGCTGCTGTTGCTGGGCTTGCTGCTGGTTCTGCTGCAGACGGCTGCGCTTGGGCTGGGCCTGTGCCGTTGTTACGAGGAGAGGGGAGAAGGCGAAGACGAGGAGTGCCACGCATCCCACTCTCTGCCACAGTCCCATAGTCCTGGCTGTACTGCTTTTCATATTCTGCTCCATACAATATCTCATTTTCTCAATCTCTCATTGTCTTTTTGTCTCACTCTCTGGCTCGCGAGCCTTATTTCACGATTACCTCCATAGGGTTCTGCAGCGTTCGCTGCAGGCCGTCGGGGCCAACGCATGTGACGCGCGAGATGTAGAAGCGGCGGTTGCGTGCCAGCTTGCGGAATGTGTCCTTCTGCCGGTCGGAGAAGCTGGCTCCGTTGGAGGGTATGGGCACTGCATTGCCCATGTTGTCGAAGAAGACGGCCTCGAAGGACACCACTCTGAACTGAATGTCAAGTATTCCGTCGTCGATGGCGGCGCTCAGTGCGTCGATGCCAAGCAGGTTGCCCTTGGCCACGCCGCCACCCTTGTAGCGCGTTGGGTTGCCGTGCTCGTCCTTCATGGCGATGTAGGGCGTTGGGTCAGGCAGCTTTCTCACCCTGAAGGTGAACTGCCCCATCTGCTGCGGTCGCCCGGTGTTGGTCGAGGTGACGGTGATGGTGACGTTCTCGCCCACCTTCGACGGGCGGGCAATGTACTTGCCGGGGCCTGTGGGCTGCAGGGTGCCGCCGCTCATGGTAGCTTGTATCTTGTTCAGGGGCACGCCTGGCACAGATACGCTGATGGGGTTGTTATAGCCGGCGTAGAGCATGTTCATCAGGTCGGCCGAGACGGTGGCGCTGGGGTCTACCACGGTGTACTTCTGCGAGAAGTCGCGGCGTATCTTGTCGCCGTTGCCGTTCTGCGTCTCTATGTATCCCGCGAGTGTGAAGTCGCCGGTGGCTCCACAGATGCGCTCGTAGAGGCCGTCCTTGAGGTTCACCTTCTGGTTGCCTATGTAGATGTCGGGCACCTGCGTGGTGTCTACGGCTGCCATGACAATCTTGGCCGAGAACTTGTCGCCCCGGACGATGGTCTGGGAGTTGGGTATGACGAAAGCCTCGAGCAAGTTGACGCGTATGTCCTTCACGTCGATGTTCTGCACCAGCGTGTGGAGCACCTCCTTCTCGGCGTTGCGCACGTCGCTCTGCAGCTTCGACAGGATGGTGACGGCGGCTATGGCGGGCATGGCCTCAAACTGTGTCTCCTGCCAGTTCTTGCCCAGGTTGCTGCGCTTGGCCGAGACCTCTGTGGTGAGGTCGTTGGCTATGTTGCGGCGCTTGGCCGAGTCGGGAATCATGGTCAGTATGCGTTCGCGATACGAGTCGATTGCCAGCTTCAGCGCCCCGCCCTGGCCCCGGCCCGGGGCAAGCATCACCTGGTTGGAGGCCTCGAGGTCCTCTTGGTTCTCCAGGTTGTCGGGGTCGCCCTCCTTGCCGTCGGCCTCACGGGCAATGGCCAGCTTAAGCTCGGCGGCGAAGTTGTAGAGCGAGTCGCTCATCTGCTTCACCTGCTGCGCCTTGTCGTACCATTCCTTCACCTTCTGCGGGTTGGCCTTCATCTGCTCCTCAAAGGCTTCGTAGATGGACTGGTTGTCCTTGATGGCGTTGTCCGTAGTCCTGCCTATGCTCTCGCCCACGATGGAGAATCCATTGAGCACCTCGTTGGAGACGTTCAGCGCAAGCATGGCCATGAGGACGACATACATCAGGTTAATCATCTTCTGGCGCGGCGATACGGGTCTTTTCTTGATTGCCATAGTCTCTTCTTAACTCCTTGTTGCTAATTCCTGGGAAGTGTTGTGGCTCTATCCCACCTTGGGCATGTTGACGGTCATGGCCTCAATCATGCGGGTGTAGATCTGGTTAAGCTCGGCTATCTGGTCGGCCATCTTACGCGTCTGCTCATTGATTTCGTCGATGGTGCCAATCTGTGCGCTGGCTCCCTTAAGCTGCAGCTCGTAGATCTTGCAGATGCCAGTGAGCGTGCGGTTGAGGTTTTCCATCTCCTCGCTGTCGCGGGCCAGCCGTTCGCTCTGCTCCGACACCTTGTGCAGCATCTCGGTAAGGCTCTTGAGTTCCTCCACATAGTTGGTGGTTGCCTCCTCCAGTTCGGGATTCATGCTGGGCACCGGCGACACGACGCTGCCTCCGGCCATGGTGGTCACTGCCGACGAGACGGCGGCAATGGCCTCGGTGTCGACGGTAGTCTGCGAAGGCGTGCCAGTGGAGCCGCCCGGCTGGCTGTCTGTGGCGCTGGCAGCTTGGCCGCCTGGGGTGGCAGGGCCACCGCCGCCTATGATTACGGTGCCGCCACCGCCTATGACGGCTGTGCCGCCACCTGTGGGGCTGCCAACGATGGTGCCCAGTGACTCGCCGCCGGCCACGGCTGCGCCTGCCAGGACTTCTCCAGAGGGCGAGCCTTCCAGCATGTCGGCTGCCACGTGGGTGGGCAGCTCCATGCCGTCGGCCGTCTTGTCGAACGGGCGGTCGAAGGCAGCGATGAAGAACACGACTACCTCGGTGCCCATGCCCAGGAACAGCATGAAGTTGGCTCCTGGCAGGTGGGTGAGCTTGAAGAGCGTACCCAGGATGACGATGGAGGCGCCCCAGCTGTAGGCATAGTTCATAAAGGTCTGGCCAGGTACGCTGTCCAACCACTTTTGCAAGCGGTAGATGATATTGAATTTGCTGTACTTTGTCATTGTCTGCTACTTATTTATATTAATGTAGGGCGTTGTCGCTACTTCAACCAACTACTTTTTCTTCTTTGTCTGCCTGATTTTCTCGCTGGTGGTGTTGGCCAGTGAGCGCACGCACCGGAAGCCGATGTAGGAGCGTGGCTGATTCTGGAACTCACTGGAGCGCCAGGCCGAGCGTATGTAGCTCTCCGGGTCTTTCCACGAGCCTCCGCGCACACTCTTCTTCTTCAGGCGGTAGGGGTCTTCCTTGGCGGCGTTGTACTTGAGCTGCGGGTTGACATCGTTCATGGCGTCGATGCCCGCCTCGGTGAAGATGGTCGACGTCCACTCGGCCACGTTGCCAGCCATGTCGTACAGGCCGTTGGTGTTGGCCGTGTAGATGCCAACCTTCGAGGTAATGAGGTTGCCGTCCTTGGTATAGTTGCCATCGTCGGGCTTGAAGTTGGCAAAGAAGCATCCCTTTCCGCTGGCCACGTCCTCGTTCTCCCAGGGGAACTCGTTGCCGTCCTTTCCCCTGGCCGCATACTCCCATTCAGCCTCGGTGGGCAGTCGGTAGCGCTGCACGAAGCGTGCCGCCGGGCCGAGGCCCTTGAGCAGGTACTCGGTGCGCCAGGCGCAGAAGGCATTGGCTTGCTCCCAGGTCACCCCCACCACGGGATAGTCGTTGTAGGCGGGGTTTGAGAAGTAGTTGCGCATGTACACCTCGTTGTCGGCGTTGGGGAAGTCGTTGACCCAGCAGGTAGTGTCGGGATAGATATTGACGATGTAGGTGTTGAGGAAGTCCCAGGGGCCAGAGAGCTGGCGGTTGATGGTCTCGCTGTGTATCTTTCCCTCATCGTCGATGTAGGCGGTGTCCTTCGAGATCCACACCACCTCATTGGGGTCTACCTCGATGTCGGTATTGAGGTTGCGCTCCTCGGGGTTGAGCCGGTTGCGGCGCAGGGCTGCCGCCGTGTAGTCGTACACCTCGTAGCGGTAGTTCATCTGGCTGTAGTCCAGCATCTTCTCTCCCGTCACGGGATTGGTGACGTAGACGCTCTCCAAGGCGCGCTGCTCGTCCTCGTTGGGCTTGCGGGGTATGGCCTTCTTCCAGTTGAGGTGGGGCTTGATGGGGTCGCCATTCTTGTCTTCCTCAATCTTGTAGGTCTCGTCGCCACCATAGTTGGGGTCGGCCAGTCGCTCACGGATAATGGAGTCGCGCACGTAGTTGACAAACTGCCGGTACTCGGAGTTGGTAATCTCGGTGTCGTCCATCCAGAATCCGTCGACTGAGATGTCTCTCACTGGGGTCTGCTTGCCCCAGAGCGAGTCTTGCTGCTCTATGCCCATGCGCAGGTGTCCGCGCTTGATAAGTGTCATGCCGTAGGGCGTTGGCTCGGTAAAGCTTTTGCCGTGGGCACCGGTCACCTCTCCTCCCGACGACGATGTGACCTTGCCGCCGAAGCAGCCGGTCAGGAGAAGGAGAAATGCCATTCCTATTGTCACTCTTGTCTTCATACTATGCTCGTTATCTGTTTTTCTATATCTTGTGTTCCTTGCTTCGCGCTGCTCAGAGCAGCCTGACGCTCTGGTGCCGGTTGCGCCCCTTCTTGTAAAGGTTCAGCTCGGTCTGGTAGCCCAGCACCAGCTCATGGCTTCCGTTACCAATGTTGATGGCCGAGGTGTAGGCCTCGTAGCTGTAGCCTATAGTGATGCCGTGGAAGATGCCACCCACCAGGAGTGTCACGGAGTTGGCGGGGCTATACGACAGGCCGGCGTACATCACGCGCTGCTCATGGCTGTAGCGCAGCCGCGCCGTGACGTCGCCCCGATAGGCCACGCCATCGGTGCGCCCCATGAGGGAGGTGTGTATTGTAAGAAACGGATTTCTGAGCTTTATATTGTATCCACCTGTCAAATAATATGTTCGGGCGATGCTCAGCTCGTTGGTTTCGCCCAGGTGCACCGTCGGTGCATTGACATGCTGGGCAGAAAGACCCACATACCACGCCCGCTGGCTATAGTACAAGCCTACGCCGAGGTCGAGGCCGGTGCCTGTGACCTGGGAAGTAGTGAAAGCCGGGTCGCCAGCATCGATAACATCGAGGCCAGAGCCGTCGAAACTCTCGTTAAGCAGGCCGGCATGGAGGCCAATGCTCACCATGCCACCCCAAAGGCGGTGCTTATAGGCATACTGGAGGGCCAGCTTCTGGTGCTTAAACAGTCCGAGCTGGTCGTTGCCCAGCTGTAGGCCCACGCCATGGTAGGCTCCAAACAGTGCCAAGGGCATGTCGGCGCCCACGTATATGGTCTTGGGATTGTGGGTGAAGCCCACCATGGTCATGTTGTAGGCTGCCGTCACGTTGACCTTCGACTCCTTGCCCACCGAGGCGGGATTGAACGAAGGTTCCATCGCCCAGTAGTGACTGAACGACGGATCGTACTGTGCCATGGCCCGCAGGGCCGACAGCAGCACGACAACAAAGATGCCAACACGCTTAAGCACGCTATTATAACGCGCTCTTCGGCGATTTATTGCCAAAAGCTCACACATTAGTTTATTCAAGTTGTGCACGTAAGGAGTTCTTGCCTTGCCCAGCAGCTTGCGAAGCACGATGGTCTCACTTTGTTTCATTCCCATGGTGGGAGCGCCTATTACCACCGTCCTAACAGCCATTTCCACCATGGGAATGGGCAGAGGGGCGCGTACATCTTCTCTGCATAAGGTAAAGACAAACCTCAGCGCTTGACGTCACAATGTCTCGCAACATCTGCCTGACAATCAGACGATGTGCCAATGTGACACGAAAAACAAAAAAGTAATCACAGGAAAGGAGTTTACTCCCAACATGCGAAACTCGAACATGCAACACGCCAAGGGCGGGGAAAAAGGCTTTCAGCCGAAGCAGACGTAGAGGGCAACCATGACCACGGCCAGGGCCACCCACAACGCCACGCCCAGCCGCGACTGGCGCTCGTGGACGGGAGAGGGTATGGCTTGGCTGGTGGGCTGTCCGTCGGTCAGGCTGATGACCACCATGGCTGCCACAAGGCAGACAAAAAGGTAGAACGACAGCAGCATGAAGTGGGGCCAGGCCAGGTGGAGCCACGCCGGTGGCCAGAGGTAGAGCACCCCTACGGCCAGGCAACACAGCGTGCCCACGGTCAGCGCGAAGTTGGCGGCACGCGTGGTGCAGCGCGGCCAGAACACGCCCAAAAGAAACACTGCCGACATGGGCGGGGCGATGAAGCCCAGCACGCTCTGAAACACATTGAACAGGTTGAGGCCCTTGATGCTGTCGATGGCCACGGTGAGCGCTATGGCTACCAGCGCGCCGACGACTGTCACCAGACGCCCCACATAGTTGATGTGGCGCTGCGAGGCCCCCGGATGGAAGCGCTTGACATAGATGTCCATGGTGAACACGGTGCTCAACGCATTGAGCGCCGAGCCTACCGTTGACACTAAGCAGGCCGTCAACACGGCAAACACCAGCCCCACCATGCCCACGGGAAACAGGTGCTCGACCATGGTGAGGTAGGCCTCGTCGGGGTTGGCGAGCGTGGGAAAGAGCGCGAAGCAGATGATGCCTGGCAGTATGTAGAGCACCACGTCGAGTATTTTCAGCCAACCGGTGAAATTAGTGCCTATCTGCCCCTCGCGCAAGTCTCTGGCCGCCAGTACCGGCTGCACCATCGACTGGTCGGTACACCAGAACCAGACGCCCATCACGGGGTAGCCCAGCACGATGGGAAGCCAGGGGAAAGCCTCGTCGCTGTTGGGCTTGAACATCACCCAGTAGTCGGCCGGCACCTTCGAGGCCAGGGCAGCCACGCCGCCCACACGGTCGAGTCCCACCACCACCAGCAATGCCGAGACCACGATGAGCAGCAGCATCTGGTAGACATTGGTGTAGGCCACGGCCTTCAGTCCGCCAAGCATGGTGAAGAAGGCCGAGATGAGCAGCAGCACCAGTGCCGAGAGCCACATGGGTATGGCGAACACCTGGCGTATGAGTATGCCACCTGCAAAAAGGGTGAGTGCCAGCCATGAGACGACGATGGTCACTATGGTGTACCAGGCCAGTATGTTGCGCGTGTGTTGTCCGAAGCGCAAGCCCATGAACTCCGGCAGGGTATGAACCTTGGCACCAAGATAGCGCGGTGCGAAGACAAAAGCCAGCAGGGCTATGAACACGAAGGCGTACCAGGCATAGTTGCCCGACACGATGCCCGTGGAGAAACCAGCCGAGGCCGAGGCGATAAGCATTGAAGGCCCCACGTTGGTGCCCCACATGGAGAACCCTATGTGATGCCAGCGCAGCGAACGTTCGGCCAGGAACAGCGCGCCGCCCTTCTTGCGCTTGCCACTGGCCCACACGCCGATGGCGAGCAGCACGAGGAAATAGATTGCGAGGATGAGCCAGTCGAGACCCTGCATGTAGTGTGTGCTCATAGTGGATAGCCTTTAAAGTCGTTAGTAATTTCCAACCTGACAGACTTCTTTAGGTCCATTTCGTCGGTGCAGTCCACATCGTCAGGATAGATTGCAATGACAGCACCCGGCCTGACATAGACGGGCATCAGCTCTATTGGCTTCTCCACGCCGTAGTGCCATCGACCGCCCTCTAAACGCTGGCCAGTGAAGAAGTCTACCCAAGGTCCTTCGGGCAGATAGACGTCGCGGCGACCCTCGTCGTCCATCACGGGACACACCAGGAACTCGCTTCCGAAATAATATTCGTCGTCGATGTGCCACACCTGGCGGTCGTTGGGATGGCGCAGCAGCAGTGCCTCGACCAAGGGCAAGCCGCTCTCGCAGGCCCGTCGGCTCTGCTCCACGATGTAGGGTATGAGCCGGTAGCGCAGCGTCCACCAGCGCCTGACCACCGACGCTATGGCGGGATAGTGCCACGGCTCGCGCTTACAGGTGCCATGATAGCGCAAATGTGAGGAGAAGACGCCAAACTGTGTCCACCTTACGTAGACGTTTTCGTCGAGCGGTGAGTTCATGAAGTCGGGCGTGGAGTGGAAGCCAGGCACGTCGTGGCTCCAGAAGGCGAAGCCCGATAGCCCCAAGTGCAGTCCACCACGCAGCGACCCGGCCATGCCGCTCCAGCTGCTCTCTGAGTCGCCACCCCAGTGGAGTGGGTAGCGCTGGCAGCCTGCCCATGCGGAGCGCGCCCACACTATGCCCTCTCCCGTGGCTTTCTCGGTGTCCTCGAAGGCTGCACGCTGATAGAGCAGCGAGTAGATGTTGTTGAGCCGACGGGCATCCATGCCGTGATACACATGGTCTAAATGGATATTCTCGCCGAAATCGGTCTTAATACAGCTCACGCCCATGGCGAGCAGTGGTGCCAGCAGCTCGTCCTTGTACCACCGTGTGGCATCGGGGCTGGTGAAGTCGATGGTGCCAGCGTAGTCGAGCGCAGAGAAGTTGGAAGTGGCTGACGTCCCGACGGCAGAACCGTCGGGCACTGTGGAGGAGGTGGCGGGACTCCCGACGGCAGAACCGTCGGGCACTGTGGAGGGGGCTGCAGGGGGGCTGCTGATGTAGTGCTTTTGGCGTGCCTCGCCGAGCTGTTCGGCACCGTAGGCCACGTAGGGTAGCTGCCAGAGCGAAAGGCGGAAGCCACGCCGGCGCAAGTCGTTGATGAAAGCCTGCGGGCGAGGGAATCGCTCTGGGTTGAAACGCCACTCGCAGAGCCAGTCGGTGCGAAACCAACCGGTGTCGAGGTGGATGACATCGCAGGGATAATGCTCGCTACGCAGTCGGGAGCAGATGGCTTCTACCTCCTGAGCCGAGAAGTAGGTCATGCGACTCATCCAGATGCCAAACGACCACAGGGGAGGCATCTTGGGAAAGCCGGTAAGCATTCGATAGGTGTGCAGAACGCGTTCGGGCGTGCTCCCTCCGATGAGAAACACGTCGACAGTGGCCCGGTCGGAGAGGTATTGTACAGAGCGCGTGCTGTGGTCGGCGAGCGACAGCTTGCAGTAGTCGCTGGTGTGGAAGAAGGCACCGTAGATGCGGCTCGACAGGTAGAAGGGTATGTTCTTGTAAGCGCGGCGATTGTTTACGCCCTGGGCGTCCTGATTTTTCAGATAGAAGGTCTGGCCGCTGAGGTCCATCTTTCGGAAGCGCTCTCCCGTGCCCGCGAAGCACTCGTTGGGCTGGCACTTAAAGCTGACGGTGGCACGCGAGAGGTTGGTGTGCCGGCTGCTACTGACAAATGCCAGTGGCAGCGCATCGTAGCGCGGCGGCGAGAAGTGGTCGTCGCTCAAGACTATGGGCTTGGTGACATCGCCATCGGGGTAGAGGGTGATGGCTGGTGCTGGCTGTGGCGGCGGCAGCAGGTCGCTCCAGTGGTCGAGACGGGGCATGGCAAGGCTGATGCGCCCCACCCTCTTGCCTGTGGAAGTCAACAGCAGGTAATCATCGCCAACCTTATTCAGCGCCAGGGGCGTTCGCCTCACGTCGGCAGAGGGTTGGAGCATGTCGTCGCTCTCAGTCATCTCGTCGCCCACCATAGTAGTAAACAGGCGGACGATGCCTGGCTCGTAGGCGCGCACGATGAGGTCGAAGTGCAGCTGCGGGGTGCTCGTGTCGGGTGCCATGTCGGCCTGGTGCAGCTGCTTCTGATAGGGCAGCGTGACCACAATGTCGCCCCCGCGCTCGGCCACGACTGTCGGGGCGTAGGCTTTCCACAGCACTTCGTCCCTCTGGAGCGCAGGGTCGAAGTCCATGAAGTCGAACAGGTGATAGTTGGTTTGTTTCATTGGTTGTAGATAATGTCCTGGCCTGGGTTGTTGAGGCCTATTTCGTCGCGTGTTATGAGCCGCCCGTCGGTACGGTTGTTTGTCAGGGTGAATCCGTCGGAGTGGGCATCGAGGTAGATGCAGAAGGCACGGTCGTTGGTGGCATAAGGTGCAGCAGTAGGCTGGGCTATATCGTTGTCGCTGATGGTTGAGCCAGGCTGGTTGCTGAGCGTGTAGATGCCACCGGCATCGTAGAGCTGACGGGCGTAGTCGCTCACCTTATTATTAATAATGTGGTTGTCTTCCATACCCGTGTAGAGCGGTGTCCATCCCCACCCCACGCAGATGCCCGAATAGTTGACGCCTACAACGACGTTGGCACTCACTGTACAGTGCTTCACGTAGCCCAGGGCGATGGCCACGGCTCCCCAATCCTCGACGGCGGCCTCGTGGATGACGTTGCCGTCGATACGTATTCTCTGGCAGCGCACGGCCAATTCTTGATAGGGCCTGTGAACCTCGCGCGGACTCTCGGCAAAGCTGCCGGCCATGATGGCCGTGCCACCGATGTGCTCAAAGCCGCAACCCGTGACCTCGCAGTCGCTGACTCTGTCGGCGAAGTCAAGGGCCGTGGCTCCTAAGTGCTGGAACATGCACTGGCTGAAGCTCACATGGCTGGCATTGTTCACGAGCACCGCGCTCACGGGGCGCATCACCCATGCCTGATTCTCAAGTCCACGATCCCAGGGCAGGCCGGGCGACTCCGTGAGCTTATAGGCATCGACCAGTGGGAAGCCGCCCTGCAGAGTAACGTGCCCATGGCGCAGCGGCCGGTTCCAGCAGGTGTTTTCGAAGACTATACCCTCGAAGCTCACGTGGCTGGCCCCGTCGACCACCACCAGCTGCTCTGTGCCGTAGCGCTGCTCCGTGGTGCGCAGCAGGAAAGAGCTGTTGCCCCTCTCGCCTCCTATGACGGGCTGCGGCCAGGGGTGCTCAAACTCCAGCCGGCTCTCTGGCTCATGGAAGGACACTACCGTATGACTGCCCTCGACGCGCATGTCCTTCACACGGAGAATGGCAATAGCCCACCGCTGGTGGACAACCATCTCGAGATGCTTCGCCTTGCGCACGTTGGCAGGGGGCGTAGGTATGGTGATGGTGCGTTTCTGTGGGTCGAAGCCCGTGAGGCGCTCCATGCCCTTGCGGGGCCAGAGCTGTGTGTGCGTCTGCATGGAGTCGCCACAGACGACGGCTTCGCCGTTGCCCTTGAAGATGGTGGGCGAGGTGGGCGTGCCGCTGTCCTCTGGCCTGACCAGCAGCGGCGTGTCCATGTAGTAGCGTCCTGGAGCCAGGCTGATGGTGATGCCACCCTGGCATCGCGCGTCGCCCGTGCGTCGCCATTCGCGCGCCTGCCTAAGTGCGTCGTGCAGGCTCTGGCCCGGTCTCACGATTATCTCGCCGGCCTGGGTGGCCAGGGTCAGTATAGAAAGCAGTAGGGTGAAAGCTAAGTTTCTCATGCTTTGTTGGTTGGGGTAAAGGGGGACTGGTGGTACGCTTTCCCGGCGGCAAAACCGCTGGGTATGGTGGCGGATTCCCGGCGGCAAAACCGCCGGGCACAGTGGTTAGTTGGCCATGATGTTGATGATGGCCATCACGTCGCCCACGTCTACCGTTCCGTCGCCGTTGACGTCGGGGCTGCTCCCAGCGGCAAAACCGCTGGGCACAGTGGCCGCGGAATCGGCGGCCATGACGTTGATGACGGCCATGATGTCGCCCACGTCTACCGAGCCGTCGCCGTTGACGTCGCCCTTCTTCTGGGTTGCGGCCACCACGGCGAAGTTGAAGCAGCGGGTCAATGTGGCGCTGCCCTCCTCTGCCGTCACCTTCACCGTGAGCAGCTCGCCTGCCTGTGTGGGCTTGACGCTCAGCCGGCCATCAGCCGTTATCGTAGCTACGGAAGAGCCCGTCACGCTGTAGGTGGGAGCCGTGTAGCCGGCAAAGTAGCTGGCCATGTCGATGGTGGTGGCGGCTGAGCCGGCGGAAATACCGCCGGGTACTGTGGAGGAGGCAGGGATGATGAAGTGAGGCTCGGCTATCCAGTTGAGGTATTCCTCAAGGTCGGTGTACATATCTCCGTCGCGGTCGGCATTGTTGTTGGGCAGGCTGGGACTTGTGCCCACTATCTGCTCAAACCAGTCGGGAATGCCGTCCTGGTCGGTGTCCCAGCCTGCCTCGCGCACGGCGTAGGCTATTCCCAGCTTTTCCAGGTCGAAGCCCTCGCAGCCCTCGTCCTCCTCCGAGTCTATCAGTCCACGCTTACCTGTGAGGCTACCTTTGGCAGAGTAGGTGCGCGCCTTGGTCTCGCTCACCATGCGCTGGTCGTGCAGGTCGAGGAAGGGCTGGCTACAGCCCACGTCGCTCAGCACGTTCTTATAGGCCGCCTCGGCTGTCTCTACCGTGGCGTAGCTGGGGAAGAATGGCTCGCTGCTCCACGGCTCCCAGTCGAGTTTCTGGTCGTTGCTCAGCCGATAGCGATAGGTGGAGTTCTCGCGGTCGCGCGTTAGTGTTCCGTTGGTTTCCTCTCTTACGTTGCCACTGACGTAGGCACGCTGCGTGCCAGAGCCAGTGCCCTCGAAATCGTGGATGAGCAGGTAGTTTTGCGTGGTGGCAGCACCTTTCTTATAATAGTTGTTGGTGAAGTTCAGCTCGTGGGTACCCCCGTCGCTGGCTCGTCCGCCCCAGTTGTACACCACGTTGTTGAATATGTCGTGGTGGCCGTCGTAGGCACCCTTCCCGTCGAGTCCGCCCGAGATACTCCAGTTGCGGCCTTCGCAGTGGGCCAGCAGATTGTGGTGGAACGAGCCTGGCGTCTCGGTCATCTGCCCTGCGCCGATGGTGGCGGCGTATCCGTGCTCCGTTCCCGACGAGTAGTTGGGGTGTCCTGCGCGGTTTAGTGCCTCGCTGATGAGCGTCCGCTGCAGGGTGATGCCCTTGGCATTGCGCGAGGAGAAGGCCTCGTCGATGGTCCACGAGATGGAGCAGTGGTCCATGATTGCGTTGTCGCAGCCTGCCATACCCATGCCGTCGAGTCCGCTCAGCGTGGTTTCGTCGTAGAGGCCGTAGTCGGCACCGTAGGCCGAGGCCGCGTTGTCCTTGGGAATGACACCGTTCACCTTGCGCTTGTGCCCCAGCCTCAGTCGCAGGAATCGGGTGATGCCGTCGCTCTGCATGCCGAAGGGGCTTGTGCGGAGCATGATGCCATTGCCTGGGGCCGTTTGTCCAGCAATGGTTACAAACCTGTCTGAGCAGGTGAGTCGGCTCTTGAGGGCTATGACCCCAGCCACGTCGAAAACGATGGTTCGCGGTCCGCTGACCTTCTTCACGCCAAAGCGCAGCGAGCCGGGCAGTGGGTTGTCGTCGTCGCCGTTGTCGTCGAGCGTGGTGACGTGGTACACCTCGCCACCGCGCCCGCCAATGGCGAAGCGCCCGTAGCCCTCGGCACCGGGAAAGGCCAGCCGTCGGGGCTGGAAGCTCCACACACGGCCCTTGTGTACATTGCCTTCGGCATCGACCTCGTCCACGCGCCAATAGTAGCGCTGCAGTGGCGACACGCCGCTCAGGGTATAGCTGGCCTGAGCGCCCTGATACTGGCAGGTGGTGGCCTGGGCCACCTGGTCGGCATCGGTGCCCACGACCACCCTGTGGCTCACGGCCACCGTCGACGGTGTCCAGCTCAGGGTGATGTCGCCGCGGTCGGCATCGGCGTGGTATTCCATGTTGTCGGGCACAGGGTCCTGGGCCATGTAGGGATTGGTGTCGAACTCCAGGCCGTTGATCATCATGCAGGTGGTCTGGTAGCTCTTGCCTGCCTGTGGCACGGTGCTATAGGTGATGACCACCGGCTGTCCCTCAACGGCTGTGAACTCCACGTAGGACTTTCCGGCCTCCGACACCTTCAGGCTGGTGGCCGTCGACTTGACATTGGTGAACTTAACGCCCGTAAGCACTGTCGTGCCGTTGACGTCGACCTGTATGTCGGGCATGTCGCCGGTGTTGGGGTCCTTGTACACATGGTAGGCAATGAGCGAATGGTCGCCAGGCGAGAGTCCCTCTATGGTGAGCGTAATCGACGTGGCCACGTCGGTCAGGTTGGGCGTGTTGTTGTCGTCGTCGACCTTGAAGGCCATCACGCCATCGCCGAGCAGGCGCAGGCCCGTGGTGCCGTTCTTCCCTGCCGTGCAGGTGTTCTTGTGCCACTGCGAGCGCAAGATGTCGGCACCGCCGCCAGCGGCCACGGTGACGGTGATGCCGCCTTCGAGCACCTTTTGCTCGGTAGGCACCTGGGCCACGGCCCACGCCACGAAGCCAGGCTCGTTAACTTCGTCGTTGTTCCTTCCGGTCATGTTGAAGTCAATGCTCTGGGCCGTCATGGTCATGGCACAAAGCGTTAACACGGATAAGGCAAAAGTCTTTTTCATAGGAGTTGGTTTCTTGTTTGTTTTTTAGTTATTGTCTTGTGTACTTTTTCCGATTTCCCGCTGGCAAAACCAGCGGGCACAGTAGGGTGGTGCGATTTCCCGCTGGCAAAACCAGCGGGCACAGTAGGGCGGCGCGATTTCCCGCTGGCAAAACCAGCGGGCACAGTGAGCCGCAATGGCAATGCGGCTACTGGCTGTCGTGCAGTACCGTGCCTCCGGGGATGCTTATCCGGGGCTTGTCCTGCCCGGGCACTGTCTCCACGGTGACGGGGCCGTAGAGCGTGCGTATGGTGGTGCGCAGCTGGCGTATGTCGCCCACCCTTTTCGGTGCTACCACGAGGTGGCGCATGCCGTGGGTGCCCTCTACCTGGCGCAGTCCGCTCAGCGAGCGGAAGAGCCACTCGTCGATTTGTCCCAGCATGAAGTGGTTTTCCGAAGAGCCTTGTCTGGGGTCCCACTGCTCGGTGAGCGTGGTAGCTCCCTGGCTGAGCTGGAAGCCGTAGCCCGGCGTCTCGTAGTGGTTGAGCATGGTGAAGAGCAGCTCGTCGCAGCCGTTGTCGGCCAGCACGCGAAACAGGTAGCGATTGCCCACGTCGCCGGTGGTGAGTCGGTCGCCATGGGTGTGTATGTCGTCGATGAGGCTCTTCAGCACCTTCTCCTTGTTGTCGCCGCAGATGCCGAGGAACAGTGGCAGGGCGTTGCTGGCTTGGCTCCCGCTGCCGTAGTAGCAGGAGTCGGGCTTGTAGAAGTGGCGGTTGAAGCTCTCCACCACCTCGGCATAGCGGCTGTCGAAGCGCCTTGCGTCGTCGGTCTGTCCAGCCATGCGTGCAGCCTGCGCCCCCAGTCTGAGGTCGAGTATATAGTGGGCGGTGGCCACGAGTGGCACGGGTGTGTTGCGCGAGAAGCCCGCGCGCCACGGGCCGTAGTCATACCAGTCGCCCAGGCCATGGCTTACGATGCCGTCGGTGGCGCGGCTGGTGAGGTAGTCCACGTATCGGCTCATGGCTGGGTAGAAGTCGGTGATGAGGGTGGAGTCGCCATACATGTCGTAGTACATGAAGGGCAGGATGACGAGCGTGGAGCCCCATTCGGGCGAGTCGTCGAAGAGATTGCCAAACGACACATACTGCGGAGCCGTGGTGGGCACCATGCCGTTGGGCTTCTGGGTGTCGGCAATGTCGCGCATGACCTTGGGTATGAGCCTCGTCATGTCGTAGTTGTAGAGCAGCGACGGGCCGCACAGGTGGTCTTGCTCGAGCCAGCCCAGCTTCTCGCGATGGGGGCAGTCGGTGAGCACAGCCTGCATGTTGCTGCGCTCGGCACGCTCTATGAGTCGGTGGGTGCGGGTGAAGAGGGGGTTGTTGCACCAGAAGGTCGACGTTTCCTCGGCGCTGTTGTAGACAAAGCAGCTCTGCAGCCGGTGAACCACAGGCAGCCCCTCCGGATTAGGCTCTCCCTCCATCACGGCTCCCTCCACCTGTATGTAGCGGAATCCGTAGTAGGAGAAGCGAGGCTGCCAGCTCTCGCGCCCGCGGCCGCGGAGCGTGTACTCGTAGTAGTGCTGCCGTCCGCTCTGGCTCTGGTCGCACACGCCCTGGGGCGTAAGCCGCTCACCCACAATCAGCGTGACACGCTGTCCGCGCCTGCCACTCACGGTTATCGACGGGAATCCGGCCAGGTTCTGCCCCATATCGCAGACGAAGGCCGAGGCACTCACCTGGCGTCTGGTCTTCAGCGAGGCGGAGGCTATGGAGTCGGCAGGCACGTGGCGCAGTGAGCGCACGCCATAGCGCTCCATCACTTTCACGGGCTGTGCCGCCTCAGGGCGCAATGCTCCCTCGGGCCCCTCGGTGATGGCCACGGTATGCCAGTGGCTGTCGTCGAAGGCGGGCATGAGGCATCCCGGCTGCTCCATGCGCGCGTCGTAGGACTCGCCGCCATAGATGCTGTTGAAGGTGACGGGCGAGGGCATCCATCGCCAGCTACCGTCGGTAGCCAAGCTTTCACCTGTCCCGTCATCATAGCTCACGTCGAGGCGCAGGAATAGCTGTGGCGGGCCGAAGCTGCCCTGTAGCTTGCTGTAGCGCCCGCCGCGCTGTACGTTGAAAAAGCCATTGCCAAGGAGCACGGCCACGGCGTTGTGTCCCTGTCTGAGCAAGGCGGTCACGTCGAAGGTGTCGTAGTACACGGTCTTGGAGTATTCGCTCCACAGCGGTGCAAACTCGCTGGTGCCCACCTTACGGCCATTGATGGTCAGCTCGTAGTGGCCCAGGCCGCAGACGTAGACCACGGCATCGACGACGCGCCTTCTGGCGCTAAACTCCCTGCGCACGACGATGCTGCGCGCCGAGAGCGTGTCAACGTCGCGCCAACGGGCCTGGAAGGTGTCGCGCTTGAACACCTCGTTGCTCCAGCGCCCACGCGGCAGACGGGCATCGCTCCTGGTGATAGCACCCACCCACGTGGGCGACAATCGCTCGGGCACCACGCGTACTTCCTGCTCGCGGCTCCAGCCCGACTGCTCACCTTGCTCACTCTCTATGCTCACTTTCCAACGATAGCCATAGCTATTGTGGGGCAGCGGCGGAAGCTCCACCAGCTGGCTCTGACTGGTCTCCACGCGATGGCTGTCGTAGACGGTGCGACCCGTGATGCGCTCTGCCACCACGAGCCTGTAGGCTCTTTGCATGACCGTGGGGCGCTCGTCGTCCAGGTATTCCCACCCCACCCTGACCTTACCGTCGACAATGGCCATCTGGTCGCGCTGGTAGTTGCATCGCAGGTGGGTAACCCTCAGCTTAGCGCTGAGCGGCAGGACGAGAACGCTGAGCAGCAGCACGAGGACTGCCTTGGGGAGTGTAGAAGATGCGTGCTGGTTGTACATGTTAGGCTATAGGGTAGTGATGTGGCCGTTGTCGATGGTAGCCTCGACGACGCGGCCGTCGGTGGTATGCAGGCGGAATGAGGCGTTCCAGTCCTTGGGCCAGGCCGGAAAGAGCAGGGGCTGCCCGTCGGGCTGTTCCTGGAGGAGCATCTCCTGCAGCCCTATCATGCCGGCACCGCCGCGGTTCATGTCGGGTGCCCAGTCGAAGCCTGGTGGCCAAAAGGCCGGGAAGCGGTAGGGGCCGTCGGCCAGCTTCTCGGCGTTGAGGCGGCTGGCCTCGCTGGTCAGTCCGAGGCAGGCGGCCCAGATGTTGTCTTGTTTCCAGCCCTTGGCGCTGCGCATGGCCAGGGCATGGGGGTCTTTGAGGTAAGTGTTCCTGGCTGTGGCCAGCCCCGGCCTTCCCAGGCCGAAGAGCCTCCATGGGAAGACGGGATAGAGCTGCGGCGTCTCCACGTTCTGCACGCGCGCCCATGCCTGGGCCGGGGCTATGCAGGTGTCGCCTTCGACGACGCGCAGCGGCACGGGCGGCAGTCGCCGGGCCAGGCTGCTGTCGGCCAGTGTGGCCGTCAGGACGTGGAGGGCGGCGATGGTGCTGGCGGGGTTGTAGGCCATCTTGAAGGTCTCGCAGGCAGAGCCAGGGAAGATGACGAGATGGCCGCTGTCGTCGAGGGTCTTGGCTCCGCGCTGGCGCGCCAAGTACTGATAGTGCTCGTCGAAGAATCTGAGGCAGCTCTCTGCCAAGAGCCGGTAGGGTCGGCTGGCGCTCCCGACGGCAAAACCGTCGGGCACAGTGTGCCTCGTGGCAAGCAGGGCCATCTGGCAGAACTCGAGCGCGGTGTCCCACTCGTATTCCAGCCATGCGTTGCGCTCCACGCCTCGGTCGCTGCCCTGGGGATGCTTGCCGTACTCGGCGGGGTTGGGCAGCCCGAAGTTCTCCATCTGCTCGCTGAAGCAGGCTCCCTGGTGGTGCCAATGGTGGCGCGTCCAGGCCTCGGCCGTGGGTAGCAGCCGCAGGTAGGTGTCTATCTGTGGGCGCAGCAGGTCGGTGTCGCCGCTCTTGAGCATGGGCCAGTGTAGCAGCCGCTGGTTTTGCGCGGTCATCGTTCCCCCGCCCCACTTGCGGTAGTCGGGCGTAAAGGCTGCCGAGGAGTCGGCGTAGACAGGGTCGAAGGTGAACAGTCCGCCATTGAACTTCGTAGGCCACTCCCCACGGGCATTGCAGCCGAGCATGTAGCGCATCAGCTCGTAGTTGCGCACCATGCGTGCCGCCACGGGGCTGTTACCGTTGACAACAATCCAGCTGCGCTGCCAGAAGCTGTGCCACCAGCGGGCGCTTCGGCTCCTGGAACGGCTGGCCGCAAGCTCCTGCTCCGGGAGCGTCATAGGCTGCTGGCTGTTGGCAAGCCTGATGGTGACAGTGGCCTGTCTGAGGTGCCGGGCCACGAAGTTGTAGCTTAGGAAGTCGGTCGAGGCGTAGGTGCCATGGGTGGTGCCGGTATAGGCGAAGTCCGGGGCACGCATGTCGACCGTCATACATCGACGTGCCAGGGGATTGTAGAGGCTGTCGCGTAGCGTGGTGAGCTGCTCTCGCTCTACGGTGAAGTCGAACACGGTGTGCTCACGGTTCAGGTGGGTCACGGCCAGGTGCCCGTTGGTTGCGCTGATGCTGTCGGCAAAGGTGGTGCAGTCGGGTGGCAGCACCCACTTGTAGGAGCACTGCTGGCACTCGGCCCGGGTGACGGCACGGTCGCGATAGCGCCAGCTCTCATAGCTGAGCGTGGCTGTGGGCGTGTCGCCGCCAGGCTTTGCCACTGCCGTTGTGGCCTTGGCTTTCCGGGCCTTGACGGTGAGATAGGCCACCGGCTCCTCGGTGTCTACCCAGAGGGCTATGTCGATGCCCCGCCCCTTGATGTAGACTGCCCCGTCGTCGAGGCAGAGACGCTGCTCAAAGCTCTCGTCGGCGAAGGGGTCGCCCTCGATGTGGAGCCTCCAGCGCCCGGCCTTGAGCAGGGTGTTGTTTTCGTCGAACCACCCGCTCTGGGCAGCATAGAACATGAGGTCGCCCTTCTCCACCCACACGTTGAGCCCCACGTCGTGCCCCCCGCAGGGCATGGAGCCGCTGCTGTCGCTGCTCTGCGACGTCCACACGTAGTCGCGTGGCACATAGTCGGTAGCACCAGCGGCCTCCGACGCTACCACGACGATGGCGATGAGAGTGAGCAGGCTGCGAATCATGGCATGGGCAGTGAGGGTTTAGTTGTGTATGTAGAGGCGCGTACCGTCGTGGCTCACCATGTATTGCAGCAAGGCACGGTCGCCCTGCTGCCCATTCTCCGAGGGCATGCCCTCGGCCATGAGGCTATAGGTGCGGTTGCAGCGGGCGCAGCTCACCTCTTGACCGTTCTTGATGAACGACAGCGGATAGTTGATGCCCCCCACCTGCTCCAGGCAGTTGGGGCACTGCCGGTCGTAGGCTTTCAGTCCGTCGAAGTGGCTCATGCCCACGATGAGGCTGCGGTTGGCTCCCATGTTCTGGTAGGACGTGCGCTCGTTCTCTATGGCCGTGGCCATGGCAATGTCCTCCTGCTG
>Ga0247608_10002750_pt1 | contig 21428 bp, 14 predicted proteins | sample 176DNAGHGlowgp2_FD_193490 | JGI IMG/M metagenome (GOLD analysis project Ga0247608, IMG submission 193490) | Sheep rumen microbial communities from Palmerston North, Manawatu-Wanganui, New Zealand - 1766 DNA GHGlow gp2 | ecosystem: Host-associated > Mammals > Digestive system > Stomach > Rumen ...
TTTTAAGCTCCATAAAGGAAACCCTGATGAGTTCCCTTCAGGGAAAGATCGGAGGTCTCATCATTAAAGGCCCTCTGGGAACCCTGGTCAAAAAATTCAAGGCTGAGGAATACGGAGGCGCACCGCTTCTGGGACTTAAGGGGCTGGTGGTAAAGACCCACGGTAATGCGACCCACAGGGAGATTTATAATTCCATACTACAGTGTGTTACCTTTAAAGAGCAGCGGATCAATGAAAAGATATCCGAGGTGATAGCCGCCGGATCCGGTGAGTAGAAATTCAGTCATGAAGTCGGTTATAAATGCTAGAAATGCAATGATCAACAGATCATGATCGGGAAGAAAGAGTCAGTCAGATATAAAAGAAGGCGTATAGAGGAGCAAGATACAGATGGAATTTGAGATAGTCCAAAATGTGATAATAGAAGTACTGGGTGTCCATGAGTCCGAGGTGAAGCCGGAGACATCTTTTGTGGATGATCTGGGGGCTGATTCCCTTGATCTGTTCCAGATAGCCATGGGTATCGAGGAAAAGTTCGATATAGAGCTGGATCCCGATGAGGTAAAAAAAGTAAAGACTGTGGGAGAGGCTGTTGAACTTATCAAAAATCTAAGGAACTGATATATGAACAAAGATCTGTCGGCCCTTCAGGAAACGCTGTCCTATACCTTTAAGGACAGGGATCTTCTGATCAGGGCCTTATCACACTCATCCTATGCCAATGAGAGAAAAATAAATAAAAAGGGCGATTATGAGAGGCTGGAATTTTTGGGCGACGCCGTGGTGGAACTGGTGGTGTCCGAATTTCTTTTCAGTAATTATCCCCAGAAGAAGGAAGGAGAGATGACCCGCACCAGGGCGGCTCTGGTATGTGAACCTACACTGGCCGGCTGTGCGAGGGAGATAGATCTGCCCTCTTTTTTATTGCTCGGAAAGGGTGAGGACGCCACCGGCGGCAGGGAAAAGGACAGTATTCTCTGCGACGTCTTTGAGGCTGTAGCCGGTGCCATCTATCTGGACGGCGGCTATGAGGAGGCCAAGGCCTATATCACAAAATATGTGCTCAGGGACTGGGAAAATAAAGCCCTTTTCGTAGATTCCAAGTCCATCCTTCAGGAGAGGATGCAAAAGTACGGCAGAAAGGTTTCCTACGTGACCGTCAGCGAGACAGGCCCCGCAAACGAGCGTACATATGTGGAAGAACTGCATATAGACGGGCAGGTCTTTACGAAAGCCTCTGCCCATTCAAAAAAGGCGGCCCAGCAAAAGGCTGCCTATGAATACCTTAAAGATCATCCGGAATGATTATATATATCATATAATAAAATGTCATTCTGAGCTTCGTCCTAAGGGGTACCACGAAGTGGTGGATGCCTTAGGACATTAGCGAAGAATCTTATTTGGAGAAAAAATGTATCTTAAGAATATAGAAGTACACGGATTTAAATCCTTTGCAAATAAAATAGACTTTACCTTTCACAACGGCATCACGGGCATAGTGGGCCCTAACGGCTCGGGTAAGTCAAATGTGGCCGATGCGGTGAGATGGGTTTTGGGCGAACAGAGCGCCAGACAGCTTCGCGGGGCATCCATGCAGGATGTCATTTTTTCCGGTACCCAGAACCGCCGTCCCATGGGCTGTGCGTCCGTGGCCATCACGCTTGACAATTCGGATCATCAGCTGGCTATTGATTTTGAAGAGGTGACCGTGACCAGGCGTGTGTTCAGGTCAGGCGAGAGTGAGTATCTCATCAACGGCACTCCCTGCCGCCTCAAGGATATCAATGAGCTGTTTTATGATACGGGTATCGGAAAGGAAGGCTATTCCATAATCGGACAGGGCCAGATCGACCGCATACTTTCAGGCAAGCCCGAGGATCGAAGAGAGCTTTTTGATGAGGCTGCGGGCATAGTGAAGTTTAAGCGCCGCAAGGCCATCTCCCTAAAAAAACTGGGGGATGAGGAGAATAACCTCACCAGAGTCAACGATATCCTCTCCGAGATGGAGACCAGAGTGGCCCCCCTTGAGAGCCAGTCCGAAAAGGCAAAGGTGTACCTTAAAAAGAAAGAGGAGCTGAAGCGCCTTGATATAAATACCTTCCTTCTGGAGACGAAGAGTCTGGAGGAGCAGCTTATCGAGCTTAACGAAAAACATGTGATCGCCCAAAAGGATCTAAAGGAAAATACCGAAAAGTTCGAGGGCTCCAGGGACGAATTCGATGAGATGCAGTCGGAGATGAACGACCTGGATGAACAGTTAGAGCAACGTCGTCAGCGCATGTCCGATACCAAGGTTACCAGACAGAAGCTGGAGGGGCAGATCGCTCTTTTGAATGAGCAGATCAATTCCTTAAGGACTTCCGATGAACAGTTTGAGAGCAGGATAAACACCCTGAACGAACAGCTGTCACAGAAGGAAGCGGAGCTTAAGGAGGCAAAGAAAAACAGGGATGCGGCTGCAAAAGCCGCAGGGGAAGCACTGGAGAAAAAAGAGGATGCAAAGGAAAGCGCCCAGGCCCTTACCGCTACCATACAGCATCTTACCAAAGATATAGAAAAAAATAAGGAATCCGTGATGGAGGCTATGAATGCCAAGAGCGACGTGAATTCACGTCTTTCAAGCTGTGACGCTTCCATCGAGCAGATAAACATTAGAAAAGCCGAGCTTTCATCAAGACTCCTTCGGGCCAAGACCGATGAAGAGGAGATGGAGAGTCAGTATAAGCGTTATGAGAGCGAGTTTCAGCAGGTCTGCTCCAAGCTGGCTAAGATGGACGAATCCATAGAGGAGACAGAGTCATCGATACATGACATATCCGCGAGCATTCATGATAAGGAGGATGAAAGACGCACACTGGAATCTTCTTATCATGAGGTCAACTCAAAGCTTGAGTCCATGCGTAACATCGCTGAGCGCTATGAGGGTTACGGTTCCGCCACCAGGCGCATAATGGAGAAAAAGGATAAGAGGGTCCACGGCGTGGTGGCCGATATCCTCAAGGTGGACAAAAAATATGAGACCGCCATAGAGACAGCCCTGGGAGGCAATATCCAGAATATAGTCACTCAGGATGAAGAATGCGCCAAGGATATGATAGCCTTCCTTAAGGAAAACAAATTGGGAAGGGCTACCTTTTTACCCCTTACTTCCGTTAAGGAAAGGGAGTTTAACGCTCCCGATGCCCTTAAGGAAAAGGGTGCGCTGGGTCTTGCCGATACACTGGTAAAGACTGATGATAAATATAAGAATGTGGCCAGCCATCTTCTCCACAATTATATCGTGGTGGATAACGTGGACAACGCCCTTAAGATGGCCCGCAAGTTTAATTTTACCTTAAGATGCGTGACTCTGTCGGGAGAGGCACTGAACCCCGGCGGCTCCATCTCCGGCGGCGCATTCAAGAACAGCTCCAATCTTCTGGGCAGAAACCGTGAGATGGAGGAACTGAAAAAAGAACTGGAGAAAAAGAAGGCCGAGCTGGATAAGCTTTTTGCCGACATAGAAAAGCTCAGGAAGGACAGAAATGAGCTGAGGGATAAGAATACCGTCCTCAAGGAACAGCAGCAGGAGCTTTTCATAGAACAGAATACGGCAAAGATGCAGTTAAACCAGGCGAAGGCGCGTCAGGAGGAGGCAAAACAGGGTTATTATGACCTGCATGCCGAGGAAAAGGATATCGCAAGTCAGCTCCTTTCGGTGGAGAATGAAAAGAAAAATATATCCAAAGAACTTTCTGATTTTGAAAAAAATGAAGAAGATACAAAAAAGAAGATAGAGGAACTGACAAAGGTTCTGGCTGTAAGACAGGAAAAGGAAAGCGTCGTCCTGGCCCAGCTGTCATCCCTTGAGGTGGAGTCCGCTCAGCTGACTCAGAAGGAACAGTTTGAAAATGAAAATGTGGAGCGTATTTCCGATGAGTATGACAGGATCAAAAATGAACTGACCTTTACCAAGGAGTCGGTGACCGGTTCAAAGGATGAGATCAAACGCAAGCAGGAGTCCATAGAAGAGCTTAAAAAGACCATAGAGGCGTCTGTTGTCTCCGACAAGGAGGATGATGAATTCATTCTGGCGGCACAGGAGAAAAAGGAAGAACTGGCAAAGCGTCAGAAGGAATTCATGACCAGGCGTGATTCCTTGAGTTCAAGGATGAACTCTCTGGATAAGGAAGTATTAAGGCTTTCCAATATGATCGATAAGCTTCAGGAGACCAGGCAGTCCCATTTTACATATATGTGGAATGAGTATGAGATCACCATGTCCCAGGCCAAGGAAATGAGGGATGAGACGCTGACGGATCTGCCTGCCATGAAGCGTGAGATAATCGCCATCAAGGGCTCCATCAGGGAACTGGGCGATGTAAATGTAAATGCCATCGAGGAGTATACCCAGCTCATGGAACGCTATGACTTCATGAGGAAACAGAGGGATGATATCGTCGAGGCCAAGGAATCGCTGCAAAAGATAATCCAGGAACTGGACGAGGGCATGCGTAAGCAGTTCACCGAAAAGTTTGACCAGATCGCAAAGCAGTTTGACAAGGTATTTAAGGAAATGTTCGGCGGCGGTACCGGTACGCTGGAGCTTATGGAGGATGAGGATATATTGGAGGCAGGCATAAAGATAATCGCTCAGCCTCCGGGAAAGAAACTGCAGAACATGATGCAGTTATCAGGTGGTGAAAAGGCGCTTACGGCGATAGCCCTGCTTTTTGCCATACAAAATCTCAAGCCTTCGCCGTTCTGTCTGCTGGATGAGATCGAGGCTGCCCTGGATGAGAGCAATGTGGGACGTTTCGCAAGTTATCTTAAGAAGCTTACCAGGGCCACGCAGTTCATCGTGATCACTCACAGAAGGGGCACCATGGAGAAGGCGGACCGGCTGTATGGTATCACTATGCAGGAAAAGGGCGTGTCGGCGCTGGTATCGGTTGACCTTATTGATGACAAGGATCTGAAGTAGTGTAAATGAGGAGAAAAACCATGGAGATGTTGACTCTGAAGAGTTTTGAGGAAGCCTGTGACAAGATAAGGGAAGTGACCCTGGAGACGAAGCTCGTCTACAGCGCACATTTTTCAAAGCTGACAGGAAACAAAGTATATTTAAAGCCCGAGAACATGCAGTTCACAGGCGCATATAAGGTCAGAGGCGCATACTATAAGATGAGCACCCTGTCCGAAGAAGACAGACAGAAGGGGATCATCACTGCATCCGCAGGCAATCATGCCCAGGGCGTGGCCTATGCCGCATCCTGCTATAAGGTGCCTGCCACCATCGTGATGCCCACCAGCACGCCTCTTATCAAGGTGAACCGCACCAAGAGCTATGGCGCCGATGTGGTGCTCTACGGAAATGTGTATGATGACGCCTGCGAGAAGGCGCTGGAGCTGGCGGCTGAGAAGGGATATACCTTTGTACATCCCTTTGACGATACCGCAGTGGCTACGGGACAGGGAACCATAGCCATGGAGATATTTAAGGAACTTCCCCTGGTGGATTATATCCTGGTACCCATAGGCGGAGGCGGTCTGGCTACAGGCGTGTCCACCCTGGCCAAGCTTTTGAATCCCAAGATCAAGGTCATAGGCGTGGAGCCCGAGGGCGCAGCCTGCATGAAGGCATCCCTCAAGGCGGGGCATGTGGTGGCTCTTGATTCTGCCAGTACCATAGCGGACGGTACTGCGGTGAAAAAGCCCGGCGAAAATATTTTCCCTTATATAAAAGAGAATCTTGATGATATAATAACCGTGGCGGATTCGGAGCTTATAACCGCATTCCTTGACATGGTGGAAAATCATAAGATGATAGTGGAAAACTCGGGTCTTCTCACTGTGGCTGCACTTAAGCAGCTTGATTGTAAGGATAAAAAGATAGTGTCTATTCTGTCCGGTGGAAATATGGATGTGATCACCATGTCCAGCGTGGTCCAGCAGGGGCTCATCATGAGGGACAGGATATTTACCGTATCCGTGCTGCTGCCCGACAGACCCGGAGAGCTGCACCGTGTATCGGGAGTCATAGCCGAGGAAAGCGGCAATGTCATAAAGCTGGAGCACAACCAGTTCGTATCCACCAACAGAAATGCCGCAGTGGAGCTTCGCATCACCCTGGAAGCCTTCGGAACCGAGCATAAGGAAAAGATACTGAAAAGGCTTCAGGATGAAGGCTACAAGCCCAAGATCGTGCGCACCTCTGTGTAGTATTTATCTTGATTATTTACAGTTGTCATCCTGAGGGCGCAACCCGAAGGATCTTAAAAGTTTGGACAGATGGTTTTGATAATCGGTAGGATATCATGACAGAACTCGATGAAATAGAGTATAACGCCTTGCTTTTTGATTTCTACGGGAGCATGCTGACCTCATCCCAGGCGGATGTGTTCAGGGACCATGTGCTGGATGATCTGACGGTTTCGGAGATCGCCCAGAACCGTGGGGTTACCAGGCAGGCGGCTTCTGATATAATAAAACGCACAAAAAAGATCCTCTCAGGATATGAGGATAAGCTCCATCTGGTGGACCGTTTTTTAAAGATAAAGGAACAGGTGGAAAAGATCGATGATGTGGCAAGGAATATGGGCATAGATGAGATCACGGCACTGACGGATGAGATTTTGGAGGAATTATAATGGCTTTTGAGGGTCTCACCGAAAAACTTCAAAGGGTATTTAAAAATCTGCGCGGCAAGGGCAAACTTTCCGAGGCTGACGTCAAGGAGGCATTAAAGGAAGTCAAGATGGCTCTCCTTGAGGCTGATGTCAACTTTAAGGTGGTAAAGCAGTTTGTGAATTCCGTTAAGGAAAAGGCAGTGGGTGAGGACGTGATGAACGGACTGAACCCTGCCCAGATGGTCATTAAGATCGTAAATGAGGAGATGATAGCCCTCATGGGATCGGAGCCTGTGGAGCTTAAGCTGGAACCGGGCAAGGCCATGACCGTCATCATGATGTGCGGACTAAACGGTGCAGGTAAGACTACCACCAGTGCTAAGCTGGCGGGGAAGCTTAAGCTAAAGGGAAAGAAATGTCTGCTGGTAGCCTGTGATGTGTATCGTCCTGCAGCAATTAAGCAGCTGCAGATAAACGGCGAAAAGCAGGAGGTGGAGGTTTTCTCCATGGGTGATAACGTAAGCCCCGTGGATATAGCCAAAGCTGCCGTGGCCCACGCCGAAAAGAACGGACATAATGTGGTGATCCTGGATACCGCGGGACGATTACAGATAGATGAAGAACTGATGCAGGAGCTGTATGACATAAAGCAGGCCGTGACAGTGCATAAGACGCTGCTAGTGGCTGATGCATGTACAGGTCAGAGCGCAGTGGATGTGGCTCAGGGCTTTAACGACCGGATCGGCATAGACGGAGTCATCCTGTCCAAGATGGACGGTGATTCCAGAGGCGGTGCGGCACTTTCCATAAAGGCTGTCACCGATACTCCCATAATCTATGTGGGTATGGGTGAAAAATTATCGGATCTGGAACAGTTTTATCCCGACCGTATGGCCGGCAGGATCCTTGGCATGGGAGATGTGCTCACCCTCATCGAAAAGGCTTCCGAAAACATGGAAATGGATGAGGAAAAGGCCAAGGACCAGATGAAGCGTATGCAGAAGGGTAAGTTCGACTTTGAGGATTACTTAGAGAGCATGAACCAGATGCGCAAGATGGGCGGCTTATCCAGCATACTTTCCATGATGCCCGGTATGAGCGGGGCAGGAATGGGTGATATCGACTCCATGATCGATGAGAAAAAGATGGCTCAGACCGAAGCCATAGTTTTGTCCATGACTAAAAAGGAGCGACAGAATCCCGACCTTTTGAATCCTTCCAGAAAACACAGGATAGCAAAGGGCGCCGGAGTGGACATTGCCGATGTGAACCGTCTGGTAAAGCAGTTCACTCAGGCTCAGAAGATGATGAAGCAGATGGGCGGCATGATGGGTGGAAAGAAGAAGAGAGGCTTTCCCGGATTTGGCGGCATGGGCATGGGAAATCCCTTCGGCGGCATGAAATTTTAATGTCAAGAAAAAGTACTTGACAAACCCTGACGGGTTTGATAATATATCATTCGTTGTGTAAGAAAACGTTTTTTCGATAAGGAGAATTATCATGGCAGTAAAGATCAGACTTCGCAGAATGGGATATAAGAAGAATCCCCTGTACAGAGTAATAGTAGCAGATTCAAGAAGCCCCAGGGACGGACGTTTCATCGATGAGATCGGAACCTACAATCCCCATACCGATCCTTCAGAGTTCAAGATCGACGAGGAGAAGGCTAAGAAGTGGCTTGAGAACGGTGCTCAGCCCACAGAGGTAGTAGCAAAGCTTTTCAAGGTTGCCGGAATTAACTGATTCACAAATTTGAGAGGTTTGACATATGAAAGAACTCGTTGAGGTAATGGCAAAGGCTCTCGTGGAACATCCTGAAGAAGTAGTGGTTACCGAAACCACGGATGGAGATGCCACCCAGGTGGATCTTCAGGTGGCACCTTCCGATATGGGTAAGGTGATAGGTAAGCAGGGACGCATCGCCAAGGCTATAAGAGCCGTGGTGAAGGCTGCAGCCACCAGGGATGACAGGAGAGTAAATGTGAGCATCATGCAGGAGGATGCCTGATCTTCACAGAAATTGAAATCGGCCTCCGGAAGGATATTCTTCCGGAGGTTTTGTTGTTGAAAGAGAAAATCTTCCGGTAGAAAAAGAGTGATATATGGACAGAGATGATCTTATAAGGGTGGGTGTCATCACCACGCCCCATGGAGTCAGAGGTGAGGTGAAGGTCTTTCCCACCACGGATGACCCCAAATATTTTAAGAAAATAAAGAAGGTGTATCTGGATACGGGAAAAGAGATCACCGAACATGAACTGGCATCGGTTAAATTCTTTAAGAATATGGTGATCCTTTCCTTTAAGGACATAACCGACAGGAATGCCGCCGAGCTCATGCGCAAGTGGAATATCCTCATAAAGAAGGAGGACGCCAGAAAGCCGGGTAAGGATGAATATTTTATTTTTGACCTTATCGGAATGACTGTCGTGGATTCAAAGGACGGTAGGAAAGTAGGGACGCTTACCGATGTTTTATCCACAGGAGCCAATGACGTGTATGAGATCACCTATGATGAGGCTTTTTTATATGAAGGCCAAAAGCCGAAGGGAGATAAATTTTATGCTCCCGCCATACATGAATGTATCGAGAAAGTGGATGTGGCTGAAGGCGTGATCAGGATGAATCTGATGAAGGGTCTTATCGATGTATGAGTATGTTAACGAAGGCATTTGATCTTTAATAAAGGAACAGGACAGATTTAATGGATTTTCATATTCTGACCCTTTTTCCCGAAATGGTGGAGCAGGGGCTTGACAACAGCATACTGAAGAGAGCAAAGGCGGATAATCTCATAACTGTCAATGCCGTGAACATCCGTGACTATTCCGGAAACAAGCATGGCTCCGTGGATGATTATACCTACGGCGGCGGGGCCGGCATGCTGATGAGATGCGCTCCGGTGTATGATGCCTATGAGGCACTTGGCTTAAAGGATAGGGAAAAGGCCAGGGTCATCTACGCAGATCCCAAGGGAGTGACATTTAACCAGAAAATGGCAAGGGAACTGTCCGAGGCCGGCGAACTGGTATTTGTCTGCGGACATTATGAGGGTATCGATCAGAGAGTCATAGATGAGATAGTGACGGATCGCATATCCATAGGCGATTATATCCTCACCGGGGGAGAGCTTCCCGTGATGGTCATGATAGATGCCATATCCCGTCTCATCCCCGGAGTACTGGGAAATGAGGAGTCTCCCTGCGATGAGAGCTTCTCTGATGATCTGCTGGAGTACCCCCAGTATACCAGACCTGAGATCTGGCATGATAAAAAGGTGCCCGATATCCTTTTGTCGGGAGATCATAAAAAGATAGAGGAGTACAGGCTCTTTGAAGCCATAAAAGAGACAAGGCTCCACCGCCCGGATCTTTATGAAAAATACAGGGATAAGATTATAAAAGAAGAAGAGTCCCTTAAGCCCAGGCGCAGGGTGGTGACGAATTTTTTCAATGAACTAGATTGCAATTCTGAGGAGTGAAACGACGAAGAATCTCAATGACATTTCTAAGTATCTTTCATTCTCTTCTTGATTATCATAATATCTACAGGCGTCAGATTTATCTTTCGACCGTCATCCATGATGACGTGTATATTCCCCACTTCTTTAATATGGTGCGTATTAATGATGTATCGCTTCCCCAGTCTTACCACATGGGTTTCTTTTTTCATATAGGCCGCGGTGACGGGTAAATCTTCCAGAGTGTGAGCCATGCGTCCCGCGGTCATGTATACATTAGTGTAGGGAGCATCTGCTATGGCGTAGAGTATCTCGTCTATGTGCAGATACCAGGTCTCTTCCTGTCCCCTGATCTCATAATGGGATGGCAGGCCGCTTTTTTTGCCCATGACAGTGTCGATGAGCTCTCTGATATAGGCGCTGACTACGGGCTTGTGATAGAGGGTGACACCGGGAATGTCGCAGGATGGCGGCATATTGACTTCTTCGCGGAACAAAAGAGCGATAGGGGTATCCTTAACCCCGGCACGTCTTATCTCTTTTGCTATTTCAAGGTTGACCGTGTAGCTTTCGGGATCATCCTTGTCGGTGGCGTCCACGATGAACAGATCATATTTCATGGGAGAGATGAGCATGGACTGAGTGCTGCCGAAGGTCTCGCAGGATACCAGTTCTCCCTTGTGCTTGCGGATATCCGTCTCCTTTGCAAAGATACGCTCCAGCTGGCGGCGGTCTCCGGGATGTGTATCAAAAACTGCTGTATTGAAGGTCATGGCTCATCCCTCCATAATCTTTAAATGATCAGTAAGGTGAATGGCGACTTAAACAAAAACCAGAGCACCAGGCCTATCTGAATTAGGAGTATTAAGGGCATTCCGATGAGAAACGAAAGGTGCTTGGTTTTATGATGAAAAAAGAACATGCCGATGAGCGACCCTATGCTGCCGCCTAAAAGGGCGGTGACAAAAAGGTCAGCCTCCGGTATCCTCCAGGCCATGTTACGGGCTTTTTGTTTGTCCAGGCCCATAATGGTAAAGCCGATTATGTTTATTACGAGTATATATACAGCCGCTGCTATATACAAAATGGTTGAAAGCTTCATGGTCGCTTTTATATCACCTCTGTATCAGTGTCATCCAAAGCTGTCCGGTCTTTGATAAGTGCTCTGTCTGTTCATTATAATAACATAATCACACTTTTTATAAAAGATTATTTATGATATAATGATTCGGTATGTTTTGAATCGGTTTTTCCTTCGGAGACCTTTATGAACACCTGGATAAGCATTGTACTCCTTATAATAGGAGTTATAAATATGTCGGTGGGAGTCACATCCCTTGCCGATGATAAGGAAAATCATATAAACCGTACTTTCTTCGGAATGTGTTTCACTTCCATGGTCTGGTGTATGGGATATGCCTTTATGTATATGGCACACAGTGATATGTATGCCTATATATTCAGGGCCATTGCTCTTCTGGGTGTTTTTGTATGCTGTTTTTTCATCATGGTTTTTGTACAGGTGATAAGCGGCGTTAAGTTCAGATATCAGAAGGCTTTCAATGCTTATATGATATCAATAGGCATCATGAGCCTGATCCTTATAGCCATGCCCCAGAGCGTTACCTTTGTAAAGACGGCTTACGGCAGATCCTATATGTCAAATCCCTGGATCGGCAGATATGTGCAGCTGTTTTATCTGGGCACACTGTTTCTGGCTTGTTTTTACATGGGCATCAGGCTCAGGCAAAAGGCAGGCTATACCAGGGAGAGGATGATCGCCAGGACCATAATAATCACCAGCTGCATCATTGTGCTGGGCACGGTTTTTGACGTGGGCATTCCCATGCTGGGAGGGCATGCGTTTCCTTCATCGGCCATTTCCACTCTGCTTTTTACCCAGGTATATTACCGGATGCTTAAGCAGTATAATTCCACGGTGCTGGCCACTTCGGGCTCGTCAAAGTACATATTCAGGACCATAGCCAATCCGGTGTTCATCCTGAATGAAAAACTGTGTATAATGGATTTTAATGATAATGCCTGCACTTATCTGGCTATAAGCGCCGATAAGCTTAAGGGCGCGTATGTAAACGATTATGTGACATATCTGAATGACGGCGAGGCCGAGCAGATATATACTGATATCTACAATCTGTCTGAACGCATAGAGGTCAGGGCAAAGATCAAAAAGACCGGCTTCATCTGTGATATGGTCATGTCTCCTGTCTTTGATGCATATAATGATCCTCTTTGCCTTATATGCATCATCAATGATAAGACAGGAATAGAGCAGCTTAAGTCGGAAGCTTTGTATCATGCACACAGGAGTGAAGTATTCTCCCATGCGAAGAAGTCTTTTTTGTGCCACATCCGCGAGGATATGAGAGGCCCGATCCTGGATACTGTTTCATATTTAAATTCGGTGAAGGCAGACATGCTTGCCGGGGGCAATGCGGACAGATCCAATGAAGCGGAAGCGATACGGCAGAAAAATATCCATCTGCTGGATACTTTGGATGAACTGCTGGATATCGCCAGGATCGAGTCAGGTGATTTCACCATACAGCTAAGACCCTTTGATCTGGAAGATCTGATATTGGAAGTCATTTCCGATATGAGCGATAGGATCGGCGATGGCAGGCAGACTCTGCTGACCGGCATCTCCCCGCTCATACCCAGACGTGTCATTGGAGATGGGGTGCGCCTTAAGCAGATAATGACCATCATCATGTCAAATGCCATCAGGTATACACCGGAGGGATATATCACCCTTACCCTGAAAAGTGTGATAGAATTCGGGGAAGTGACACTGCATTTTACGGTGTCGGATACCGGCAGGGGCATGAGAGCGCAGGATATGGATCATATCTTTGGCATAGAAGGGGATGAGGATGGCTCGGGAGGCTCGAGTCTGTCGCTTTCACTTTGTGCCCAGCTGGTAAAAATGATGGGCGGCGAGATCAAACTGCAGAGTACTCTTGGCAGTGGTACCACCTTTTTCTTCAGTGTGAAGCTGCGGACCGACTCGGAAGAAGCCATCGTGCCTTATGGGGATTATGACCTTAATGCGCTCATCATTACGGATGACGTGCGCAAGGCTCAGGCTATGGAAAATGTGCTCAAGGAACTGGGACTTCGCTGTGAGACCATGGTGAAGGATAAGGTGGAAAGCATGAATTTTGTGGCGGACGACGAGGTGGATATAGTGTTTGTGGCTGAGGATATATTAAACAGGATGAGAGCTTATCTGAATCATTCCTACAGAAAGGCAAAACTGATCCCTGTTTATTCGTATAAAGAATATAAGAGACTGGATCCCGGCAGCGAGGGCATATGTGGTGCGCTTTTGTTCTCACAGATCGGTGATATCTTAAAGGAAACGCAGTAAATTGGCAACGTCATTGACCCGGGCAAAGTGTTCGGCTTAAGTTAATGACACTGAGTAAAAATGGAGGTTAGCATGAAAAAAACTAAAAAACTTATAACTACGATCCTGATGACTGTATTGTGCTTTTCGACCTTTGTTCCGGGAGCATCGGTCAGTGCTTTTGCCGAAGAAGCTCAGAGTGCGGTTACGGCTTACGGGTGGTATGAATCCCTCACAGCCCTGATCCCGGGGATTAAGGCTGAAGAGGTGACGGGCGTAAAATATATGGGCGCCGGCGCGTCTAAGAGTGTGGAACTGGGAGCAGAAGATCTAAAATATCTGGTCAGGGATACATCTGATGGCGTGCGCATAGATATACCCGGGGTGGCTGCGGGCAAATATTCGCTGTATGTCAACGCAAAAGGAAATACCTACGCCAAAGGCGGTATAGAGGTGAAAGCCTATGACCGTTCAGGTTTTGCCCATGATACCACCAATCCCGATGCCACATCCGCGCAGATCTATGCATATAACGGACAGGGAGTGGGCGCATATAAGGAGGATGGCACCCTTAAGGATAACGCCATAGTCCTTTATGTCACAGATGAGAATAAAAACAGCGTCAGCCTGACCTGCGGTGATACCACGGTGACAGGCATAGGCAATATATTAAACTCAAAAAACGGGATCATAAATAAACTGGCCTCTGAGAACATACCTCTGGCAGTAAGGTTTGTGGGTGTAATATCTGAGTCGGGTCTTTACAGTCAAGGGCAGTTTGATGCAAAGGCGGACGGACTCATAGATGGTCTGTCCGAATATGGCGGAGCAGAAAACGGACATATGGCATCGATGAAATCCGGAAAGGATATCACTCTGGAGGGAGTGGGTCATGATGCGACTATAGATGGCTGGGGCTTCAATTTTTCATGTGAAAGCGGTAAGCCTTCCCTGGGCAAGAGTTTTGAAGTCAGAAATCTTACTTTTATAAACACACCTGAGGATGCCATAGGTATGGAAGGAATGCAGAGTGGCACGGATCTGACCGGCAGTGTTGAGAGATGCTGGATCCATCGTAATTCATTTTATCGTCCTGATATTAAGAATCCTGCGGAAGCTGATAAGGCTCAGGGCGACGGTTCAGTGGATTTTAAGAGAGGACAGTTTTATACCAACTGCTATAATTATTATGAGGGCTGTCATAAGACTCATCTCATCGGCGGTGGTAACAACAATCTGCAGTTTAACGTGACCTTCCATCATAATTATTATAAGGACTGTAATTCGAGAGGTCCTCTTTCGAGACACGCAAATATCCATATATATAATAATATATATGAGGGCCAGACATTTTATGCACAAAATGCCAGGGCGGATGCTTTCATCTTTTCGGAATATAACTATTTCTTAAGCTGTAACGATCCGTTTTTGATCGATAGTAGTGCACCGGGAGTGATCAAGAGTTTTAACAACACCCTTACAGAAGACTGCGTTCAGTCTGATCAGCCCGTAGTCCATGTCACATCCCGTGATACTCGTGTGGATAATAATTGTAAGTTTGAGAGCAGGAACATGGATTACAGTAGTTTTGAGACTGATCCCACCATCTCATATGTGGGAAAGGGAACAGGATATTATTCGCTTGAAACGGATATGGATGCTCTTTATGCTAAGAAAGATGATTTTACGGGCGTGATGAAGGATAAGCCCCTTTGGAATAATGAATCTTCTGACCCTGATCCTGACCCGGATCCGGATCCCAATCCCAATCCCAATCCCGATCCCGATCCAGATAAGGATAAGGACGTGACGGTGACGACAGTCAGTGTGGGACAGGTGACCATCGGAAACGTGACTTATCCCATAACGCGTAAAAATGAAAGCATCCATTATAATCCCAAGGGAGCCGTGATAAACGAGCTGCTTCTGGGCGGAGCTAAAGTCGGAGAGAGTGTGGGCGAGAATAAGTCATTCATTTTCAAAAAGGTTAAATATAAGAAAAATAAGAAACTCGGGACAGCCAGTGCTACCATAGTGCTTAAGGCTGCGAAGGGAGCCGATGCAGCCGTAAAGGCGGATGTAAAGGCTGCAAATGCAGCTTTTAAGGCTAATCCGGTGTATTTTGAAATAGTTAGATGTCCGCTTAATAAACTGATTCCCCAGGGCAGGATCGTATATAATGAAAAGAACGGGAAGTTTAAGAGCGCTCTGACAGTGCCATATGAAGGCTCCAAGCCCTACAAGCTTAAACTTAAGCCCGGCAGTCCCAAGACTGACATTGCCATAGAGGGTGCCTTTGAAAAGAGCGTCGAGGGTCAGTATCCCGCTCAGGTTACCATTACAGGTATGAACAATTTTGAGGGAAGCGTATCCGTGCCTGTTGAAGTAAAATAGGCACGGGTTAAAGATAAAAAGTAGGTAGTGTAAAGTGGTTTATGAAAAAAGATCCTTCGGCTGAAGCCTCAGGATGACATTTAGCAATGTCATTCTGAGCGTAGCGAAGAATCTTGATAGAGCAGGCATATTGATTAATGTAAAGAGTGGTATGAAAGGGGATTGATATGAAAGCGAAAAGATTTAAAAGGACGCTGGCGCTGCTGATCAGTGCGTCCATGTGTATCGGCATGTTTCTGCCCGTATCTGCTGCCGGGAATGTATCCGATGAATCAGTGCTCACCGAAGATGTTTTGTCAGATGAGTCTGTCGAAACGAAGGGTGATGAGGACGAAATGTTTTACTATGATGGCACCGATGGCATACTGCAGGCGGGCGGTCTTATCCGTCCGGTATCAGAGTATGGTGAAGAAGAGGTCCTCGGTATTAACGAAGCAAACTATGATGCCGCATTTGCCAAAGTGGGCGATGCCATCAGCGCATGGAATAAGGAGGATCCTACCATTGAGGTGGATCTGAGGGAATATAAAATACCTAAGTCTGAGATCAAATATTTCTGGAGCGGCGCTGTCAATAAGAACCCTCAGGGCTTTTTCCTTATGAATCAGTGCGGATACAGTTTTGACCCGATAACAGAATGTATCACCACTCTTACAATGAATGTGGCAGAGGACTTTGATCCCGCACAGTTTGAAGAGTTCAATAACAAGGTGCAGGAGATCATCGACGGTGCGGATCCTGAATGGACAGACCTGCAGAAGGTCCTTTATGTGCATGATTATCTGGTGCTGAATGCTCAGTATGAAAAGAAGACCGGTGACAAATATAAAAAATTTAATGCATACAATGCCATAGTTGAAGGTGAGTGTGTATGTCAGGGCTACAGCCTTGCTTTTGAGTATCTGCTCAACCTTCTGGATGATGGTTTTGACTGTGATATCGTTACCAGCGAGGGCATAGACCATGCCTGGAATGTGCTGACACTGAACGGTAAGAAATACTATGTTGACTGTACCTGGGATGATCCCGTGGGATGTTATAAGTATTATTGTAGATATACTAATTTCCTGAAGAGCAAGGCTGCTTTTGTGGATCTGGAAGGACCTGAGGGTAAGCATGGTCAGGCTCAGGACTGGGTGGATAGTTACGGAAATAATATATACTCCATGGAAACGGGTAATGAATATGATGATTTCTTCTGGAAGGATATGAAGTGCAGCATCCCCATGATATATGAAAGTGGTTTTTATTATACACTGACGGATAATGGGAGTGTCCCGGGCACTGACAAGTACACGGTAAATATCAGGTGTTTTGATTTTAGCGCAGAAGAAACCGGAGATTATGAATGTTCTTTTGATACCGAGTGGTTAGTCTGGAATGAAGCGGCTGTCTATGATGGAGTCTATACAAGCCTTGGCATCGTGGGAGATTATCTGATAGCCACAGCCTGTGACCGTGCGCACGTTTTTCATATGTATGATGATGTGGCGGATGAGCGTGTCGTTGACGTTACCGAAGGTTATATATACAGCGCCATGGTAGAGGATGGAATCCTTTATTATCAGACGGGAACCAGCCCTAATTTCGAAGAATCCGTAGTCAATGATCAAACTTTAGACTTAAGTGAGTTTGACGTAAGGCAGTATCAGAATGATTTTACCCTTGATCCTGTGGAAAAGACTGTGACCTTTGGCTGTGAAGACTTTACGATCAATGCTTTGAATGCCAAGACGGCTGTGAGCTTTTCAAGCGCTGATGAAGACGTGGCAGTGGTGGATGGTGAAGGCAAGGTTCATATCACCGGCGCCGGAAATACCAGGATAATGGCTGTGGCCGAGGAGACTGATGATTATCATAAGGCAAAGGACTTCTGTGAGATCACGGTGAATAAAAAAACCATCACCGTCAATGATATCACCAAAGAACTTTATTATGATAAGAAAAATACGGTCTCCATTAACCTGGCCGAACTTATCCCCGATAATGCGGGAACCCTCACAAGCAAGGTGACAAAGATTTTATGTGATGAGACCTTCTTTAGCACTTTGACTACCGAGATCACTGATAATACACTGCTCTATAAAACTCCTGCAGTGGAAGACGAAGTGGCGGACACTACTTTGACGGTGCAGATAAAGAGTAAGAATTATTCCGATATTACGTTTAACGTGATATTTAAGTATTCAAAAACTCCCGATACGGAGCCTGATCCCGAGCCCGGCCCCGATCCGGATCCCGAGCCTGTTCCCGAGAGTGATCCCTATTTTAGAGAAACATTTACTTCGGATACAAAGGACGATGCGGGAAAGAGTGTGGTGATATCTGTAGTATGGTCAAAGTCCGTTCCTTATAGCGGAAAGAAGCATATCAATACGACAGGCGCGGCTAAAAAGAATGTGGATACGGACGTCACCGTAAGTCTTAACAGTGCGCTTGCAGAGTATGCAACCCCCGTCATCAAGTTTAAGAACAACAAGAATATGTCAGTGGGCGCTGAGCCCACAAAGCAGCCCTGGTTCACCATAAGTTACAAGGCAAAGAGGGGCATCTCAAAGGAAAAGAAGAAGTTTATCAAAGACATCAACAAGGAATTAAAGACTAAATTCTATAAATTTGAGATAGCAAAGGCTGTGCTTGATGACTATGTAGTGGTGGATATAAAGTATAAAAAGGATAAAGATAAAGTGTCCAAACTGGTTATCTCAAACAGCAAGAATACCTTTAAATTAAAGAAATCCGATTTCAATCATAAGTTTACCGAGGACGGAAAGGTTATAATTGAGGGTATTGGCAAATATACCGGAAAGATCACTTACAAGCTTCCCGGAGCAATCTGATATAGGGGAATTTGACAAGTTATTATCTTGTCAAAAAAATATAAAGAATAACCAAATTAAGGCTTCGTAATTCTATTTGAATTTATAAGTGGATTAGTGTAACATTGTCACAGTGCGCATTTTTACGGAAATGCGCGCTATGGCAATTATTTTTGGAGGAAAGCAATGAAGAAAAAAAGTATGTCGGTTTTTTTTAGCGTATTTATGGCTGTGACCATGGTTGCATCGCCGTTGCAGGCTGTGTCTGTCATGGCGGCCCAGGGCAGTGATGATGCAGCTTTTGCTGTGGGATCGGAAGGACTTGATGACTCTTTGATGGAAGGCGTTTATGCAGAAGATACCCAGAGTATAGAGGTGTCAGGAGTTGAAGAGCTTGTGGAAGATGTGGAGCAGGCCGAGCCCTATGAGGAAGTGACCGGCGCCGGTGAGATATCATGGCGTGACCGCATAAATGTGGACGGTTTTGCGGCATGTGCAGGATATGAAGAGGGTGCATACGCTGAGTGGCTCAGTGTATCCGGCGCAGCAGGTTATGAGGCTTATGTTAAAAAGGCTTCGGATGCCGACAGTGCATATGTAAAGCTCGATGATGAGCTTATCAGAAAGTATAAGGATTACTGGAGAGTGGACGCCCTGGGACTTAAGGGCGGTGAAAGCTATGTGATAAAGGTGGTGGCCTTAAACGCATCAGGCGCGACAGTGGCTTCGACCGTTACGGATGAACTTTCGGTAAAAGCCCATGACCGTTCCGGCTTTGCATGGAAAAACGGAACCGCTTCCGGCGCATATAACGAGGATGGAACCCTGGCGTCAAACGCCGTGGTCATCTATGTCACCGATGCGAATAAGGATACTGTATCCGTAGCTATCGACATGGGAGGTAAGGGTACCCTCACCGACTGCACAGGTATCGGTAATATAATGCTTGGCCTTAAAAAGGGTAAGGATAACAGGAAGTTTGACATACGCCTGATCGGTAATGTGGGAATCGCAGATACCTTGGGCGGTGATAACAACAAAGAATATAAGGGCGACTGGTGTATACAGAATGATAATAATTCCGCTATGGGCATCACTGTTGAAGGTATCGGCGAGGACGCTGTGGCAAACGGCTGGGGCATCAGGGTAAAAGGCGCTTCAAACGTGGAAGTGAGGAATCTGGCTTTTATGAACTGCTGTTCTGGTGAAGGCGATGATGTGGGCCTTCAGCAGGATAATGATCATGTATGGGTACATAACTGTGATCTGTTTTACGGAGATGCGGGCTCTGACGCCGATCAGATAAAGGGCGACGGCGCTCTTGACTGTAAGAAGTCAAATTATGCTACTTTTTCATATAATCATTTCTGGGATTGCGGAAAGTGTAATCTGCTGGGATTGAGTGAGGGAAGTAATGACCTGTATGTGACCTATCATCATAACTGGTATGATCATTCCGATTCCAGACATCCCAGGATCAGGTATTTCTGTACTCATGTGTATAATAATTACTATGACGGAAATGCAAAATACGGAGTGGGCGCTGCAAAGGGCGGTCCTTCCGTCTTCGTGGAAAGCAATTATTTCAGGAACGTAAAGAATCCCATGATGGTATCCATGCAGGGAACTGATGTGTATTCATCAACGGATGTGAGAGATGATAAGAATAATCCCACCTTCTCCAAGGAAGACGGAGGCGTCATAAAGGCATATAACAATGCTTTTGTAGGAAAATGTACCTTTGTTCCTTATGGAGCACAGTATTTCACTCTTGCCGGAGTAAGGACTGCTTATAACAGGTCGACTCCCAGCACCCAGGACTATGATGCATATCTTGTTTCATCCAGGGAGGAGGAAGTTCCCGAAACTGTTGTGTCATATCAGGGCGGCTTTAAGTATGATAATACAAAGATGGCTGTGGGCAATCTCAATGTGGATCCTAATAATATTGATGATGTGTTGGACGTTCCCGAGATCGTGAAGGCGGGAGCCGGCAGGATCAATGGCGGAGATCTGTGGTATAACTTTGATGATGTGGCCGAAGACACAAACTATGATGTCAACATGGAACTGAAAGATATGGTCACTTCCTATAAGACTGCCATCGTATCCATAGGCGGAACCGATCCCGAACCCGTTCCTGCCGGAACCAATGATCCCGACAGGACAGTGTATCCAAGAGTTGAGAAAACCGCCATCAGCAATACCGACGGCGTGGTATATGAGCCCGGAGAAGGTGCAAGCGGCGAAACCGGAGGCAATACACCCGTGCTTTATGTGGATGACACTTTCAAAGCAGATGAGTATATTGCCGACATAATATCCAAGACCGGATGGAGTGATTCACAGTCGGGTGTAAATATCAGTACCTTTGATGGATTTACGGAAGACTGGCTCGTTGTAAACGGTGCTAACGGTACCGTATTCAGACTGTCGGATGCCACTACATGTAAGTCGGCTACCGACAAGGTGGGCCTGGCAAAGGGCGTCGGATATATGGAAGTGACCGCAAAGGATGACGGAATACTCAAGGTATCATGCTGCTCTGACGGTAAGTCTAAAACAAGCTATATGTGTGTTGCTGATTCTGCGGGAACACAGATAGCCGATACAAAGGGCGAGACCTCGTTTACTCTTTCGGGAAGTACTGCAGTAACTTTTAGCTTTGAGGTGGCTGCAGGAACTTACAGGATAGGATATGTGACTTCCGATACAGATCAAAATTCCATCAGACTTACTACGGTTAAGTTTTCTGTGCCTACGGAAGATGACAGGAT
>Ga0247608_10002751_pt1 | contig 21420 bp, 23 predicted proteins | sample 176DNAGHGlowgp2_FD_193490 | JGI IMG/M metagenome (GOLD analysis project Ga0247608, IMG submission 193490) | Sheep rumen microbial communities from Palmerston North, Manawatu-Wanganui, New Zealand - 1766 DNA GHGlow gp2 | ecosystem: Host-associated > Mammals > Digestive system > Stomach > Rumen ...
GCATTCTTCGACAGTATGATTGCATAACATATCAAGCCTATGGCTTAAAGGGATCTACCCGCTTCCCTATCGAAATGAATGTGGCTGGTGCAACAGATGTTATTATTCAACACGGAATTAACGACATCATACACCCTGTAGGAACTGACGTAAACCCGTTCCGTCCATGGACCGACCTACCTACAGTAGAGGAAATGGAACATGGTGTTGAGGATATATATGTAAAACCAGCCAAGGCAATGGGCCTAAAAGTTTGGAGCGGCACATTGCTGCCAATATATGGCTGGCGCACATACAACGAAGACCGCGAGAATATGCGCCAGGAGTTTAATAAGTGGTTACGCACCTCGCCTATTTTCGATGGCTGTATTGATTTCGATGCAGCTGTGCGAAACGTAACAAATCCCAAAGCATTTGCCGAGGGCTATGATAGCGGAGACCACTTACACCCCAGCGAACGTGCCTATGAAGCAATGGCCAATGCAGCTATACACAAGCTGATTCGCTACATGCCACAATACGACCACGAAGAATCTTTTTGATTTGTACCTAAGGTTTTAAGGTACAATCTCTAAGGTTATCAGGTACAAAGAGTAAGGAGATTAGGTACAAAAAGCCTACTAATCCATCGTTTGCCTATACGCAAACGATTATTCGGCTATACGCAAACGATTGTGCGCCTATACGCAAATTGAAATGATATTCAGAAATGGAAAAACCCTCACGAGGGTGATACCTCGCGAGGGCGTAATATGGTGGAGCTGGAGGGAGTCGAACCCTCGTCCGCACAAGGAAACCATACGCTTTCTACACGCTTATCTTGGCCTTCATTTTCGAGCTACGGCAAGACCCAAGCCACCAACCGCAACCTTATCTCCTAAAACTTCATCCGTGCATCGGAGCCTACATGGACTATTTCCGATTTAACCTGCGCCGCTTGATCTTTGGATTCGGAACAACATCCTCGGAGCGACGTCTCGTTCCTCTACCTTGTAAAGGAATAAAGCCAGTAATCTACTATACTTCGATTAGGCAGCGAGAGCATACTCATTGTTGCCAATTATAATTTCCTTGACTCAGATTATGGAGGGAACCAAAGAAGCCTCCGCGTGCTTACGTACCATTTCATCTCGCCGTCAAATCCAGTCAACCCCAAGACGTAAATGTCGTAAATCGAACTGCTCACCAGCAAATTCGGTTGCAAAGATAGCACTTTTTCGGATATAAACAACATTTTTACCCAAAATTTTAGTATTTTTGCCCCCGAATTCTATAATAATAAGGTGTAAATAGCGTTTAGATAATAAATGAAGACCCGATTAATATCAGCTATATGCGTAGCGTTGGTGATGGCAAGTTGCTCTACACCACGAAATTTCAACTATCTGCAAGACCTTACCAACGGCCAGCAGATAGAAATGAAGACCAATGGTATCATAAAACTGCAGGCAGGCGATGAAATCAACATCACCGTTAAGAGCAAAGACCCAGTAATGAGTGCTCTGTTCAATAAAGGCTTGGGTACCCAGTTGAATTCGGGAGTTGCAGCTGGCACACCATATATGACGGGCTACACGATAGCCCCCGACGGCACCATCGACTTTCCTGTTATCGACAAGATTAAACTATCAGGGCTCACCCGCCAGGAAGCAGAACAGGCTCTGCAGCAGAAGTTGCGCGAAGACCAGTTGAAAGATGCTATTGTAACCATCGAGTTCAAAAATCTTAGCTACACCGTTATGGGCGAAGTGAACCGTCCTGGAGTTTACCCCATCTCAAAAGACGCACTCACACTTACAGAAGCATTAGGAAATGCTGGTGATCTGGGAGTATACGGCAAGCGTGACTCTGTAATGGTGATAAGAACAGAAGGCACGAAGAAGAAAGCATACGTACTGAGTATGAACTCGGCCAAAGACCTCTTTACTTCCGAAGCCTACTACATCCAGCAGGGCGACATCGTCTATGTAAAGGCCAACGATGTGAAAGCGCGCCAATCGACAGCTAACGGCAATGAGACTCGCAACATATCATTCTGGATGTCAATCGTATCGGTACTAACCACAGTGGCCATCCTCATATTTAAATAAGCATCAATCATGGACATACAAACATATATCATAGAATGTAAGAAGCGCTGGCGCTGGTTTGCATACACCACCACTGCATTTCTACTTGCAATCATATTTTTCCTGTTTACAACAGCTCCACAATACGAACGCAGCGCCACGGTTCTGGTAAAAGACGAGAACGGCGGAAGCGGTTTGCTATCGTCGATGAGTGCTGGTATGGGTATGCTGGCAGGCATGGCTGGCATCAATATATCATCGAATGTTGACAACGAGATGGCCATCATGTCGGCCCCTTCAATGATGATGGAAGTGGTTAACCGTCTTGGACTTGACACTCGTTATGAGGTGTACGACGGACTGATGAAGCACGAGCTTTGGGAGGAGACGTTGCCTGTAAAGCTGACGTTCCCCAAGCTTACCGATAAGGATGGCGCTTACATGAAGATGGACTTGAAGAGCGATGGCACCTTCACGCTCCGCAAAATGCGCAAAAACAAAGACAAGATGGACGGAGAGATTGAGGGTAAGGTAAATACAGTATGCCAGACTCCAATAGGCCCCATCAGCGTTATCGCCACCAAGCACTTCAAGCAGGTGATGGACAAAGAGGGCGATATGACCATCCGCATCACGAAAGAAAAGAAATACGACCAGGTAGAAAAGTGCTTGAAGAAGATGGATATTGGTCTTACTGACGACCAGGCATCTGTTGTCACAGTAGGATACCAAGATCAGATAGCCGAGCGTGCTGAACTCATCATCAGCACCCTGCTGAACGTATATCAGGAGGAGTGGATGAAGGACAAGAAAAGTGCTGCCGACTTATCTACCCAATTCATCAACGAGCGCATAAAAGATATTGAGCAGGAACTGACTGGTTTAGATAAAAGCATAGCCCAGTTTAAAGGCCAGAACTTGATTCCAGACTACCAAGAAACAGCCAAGATGTATATGGAGAGTGCAGCTCTAACATACGAGCAGCAGATAAAGGTAAACAACCAGTTATACATTATGGAGCAGATGCGCGACCAGGTAAAGCGTATGGAAGGTCAGAACCAGCTGCTGCCAGCAAATCTGCTACCTGATAATGAAAACGTGGCACTACAAATAAACGAGTATAACAAACTGCAAATGCAGCGCAACCAGATGGCAGAGAACAGTAGCGAGAGTAACCCGCTGGTTAAGGATCTGGATACTCAACTGGCCAGCATGCGCAAAACCATCGTCAACTCGCTTGACCACGGTGTGGCTCAACTCAAAGCAAGTCAGAAGGCGGTGAATCGCGAAGACCAGAAACTCAAGCAGCAGATATCAGCAGCCCCCTCAGCAGTAACCCAGGTACTGCCAGCCGAGCGCCAGCACAAGATAGTAGAGGCTCTGTACATCTATCTGCTGGAAAAGCGCGAGGAGAACAGTTTGACACAGGTATACAATTCACAGAATCTACGTATAGTATCTCCCCCACTCGGCAAACTTAAACCTGTATTTCCTAAAAAAGGTTTGTCGCTGGTTTTAGCGCTATCGCTGGGACTTTGTCTTCCTGCATGTCTGCTATTCATGCTATTGAATCTTGGGGTGATTAAGAAATCGTAGAATCAATGCGGACAAACAGCATCTCCATCCCTTCGGATACACAATTCCTGCTATTAGGCTTTGTGTGTTTGATGTTATGTCCGCTACTCTCGATTCCATTCATCATCTACGGCATATATCACAGACAGAAAGGCGCCTATCTGCTTTTGTCCTTGCTGTTAGGCGTATTTGCCTTTATCTCAGCACCATCCGAAGACATCTATCGCCACTACTGCCAATACGAATATTTCTCAATTCGTCCGATAACAGCCATTAAGATGGCCGATGTTACGCTGAATGGCATACTACCTTATTTATATTGGACGATGTCGCACATTGGTATCCCGTTCAGTTATCTGCGATTTTTCGAGTTGTCAGTAGGTTTTTATCTGCTTAGCAGCATCTTCTCATATATGATAGAGCATTCCAAGCACACATACACCCAGAAGGAATACTTCATGAGGTTTGCTCTATTCTTTGCATTTTTCGACTTTCTCTACACCACCATGGGTGTAAAGTTCGGTTTTGCGTTGTGCGTCTTTCTATATTGCCTACATCTTTTCGTTCACAAGAATAAGAAAGCAGCAGGTATTCTTTTTTATTTATTTGCCTGCGTTTGGCATTTCTCGTTCATCTTCACAGGCCCGATACTGTATAGCATTTACCACTTCAATCCTAAGAAGAAAACGGTGCTGATGGGATGTTTCATCTTAGCCGTACTAACCCCCATCGCTATCAACCTGGTGGGCTATTATCTGTTTGGCCGTCGCTTTGAGTTCTATTTCTCAAAGAAAGCCGATGATGTGGCATCGTATAGTGCCATGACGCCAATAGGCCTGATACTGTATATTCTGCCCAAGCTAACCGTTATTCCACTCGCCATAACGCTATTTAAGCACTACAACCAAGACTCTAAATGGTGCCGATTTGCATTAGGATGGTTTGTATTGGCCATCATTCTGATATCCAATCCGGTTCCTTTCTATCGTTTCTGGTGGGCCTTTATGGCTATCAGCATTTTCTTTATTCTCGATATCGAAAACCTGTCGACTGTTTTCCCCCAGAAAACAATAAAGAAACTGCTTATCTGCGGTATACTTTTCACAGCATTAAATATGCTGACCTACCATAAAGAGGTGCAATATTCACAATATTACAGATCAATTTACCCAGTCCCTCTGGCTTTGGATTCCGATTATAGCAAGAGATGGGTATTCAGTAACATTCAGTATGACGGAGATTTCAAATAACATACAACCACGCGTTGCGGTTCTATATATCTGTACAGGCAAATATAACCGTTTCTTTGCTGATTTCTATAGTTCAGCAAAAAAGTACTTTTTGCATGATGTGGCGAATGTAGAATACTTTGTATTTACAGACGACAGGCAACTCATAGAGGCAAACGATGTACATATCATCCACAAAGAGAGCAAGGGTTATCCGTTTGACTCACTATTCAGGTTTGATATGTTTCTTTCAATAGAGCAGGAATTAAAAGCCTTCGACTACGCATTCTTCTTTAATGCCAATATGGTATTTGTTGATGAAGTCGGACTTGACTTCCTTCCAGAACGAGAAGGTTTTGCAGCCGTTATCCATCCTGGATATTACAAGAAGCCCAGCTGTAGATATCCCTACGAACGCAGAAAGACATCGACAGCTTACATTCCACCCTATCAGGGAGATTACCATTACTTTATGGGCAGTCTTAATGGAGGTAAGGTAGCCGAATATATGGCATTTGCGCGTACATGCGCCTCGAACACCCACAAGGATTACGACAATGGTATCATCGCAGAAGTCATTGACGAGTCGCACCTTAACTGGTATGTGCGCCAACATCCTTGTAAGGGCCTTCATCCATCGTATGCATATCCAGAGGATGCCAAATTACCATTCAAGCCCAAGATAATCATCAAGGAGAAAGCAAAATACGACGATTATTTTGAGATTAGCAAAGGGCGTAGTCATACCTTAGCGGGATTGTTTAAGAAAAGCTGCCACGTACTTTGGCACTCCATCAGGTGGTATCTGTATATCTAACCAGACATGAGCAACGATAAGATACATAAATCATTTACAGGCACCGTTTGGAGCATGACAGAACGGTTTGCTAAGATGGGCATACAGATACTCTGTACGTTCATCATAGCCCAGTTTGTAGCTCCAGCCGATTTCGGCTTAGTAAGCATGATGAGTATCTTCCTTGCCTTTTCTACCATACTAATTGACAGCGGTTTCTCTCAGGCGCTTATACACGAACAGAAGGTAACCCATCAAGACGAGAGTTCAATCTTCTGGTTCAACATACTTCTGGGCACCATTGTTTACTTTGTCTTCTGGCTTACAGCTCCATTTATCGCCGAGTTCTACGATGAGCCCCAGCTAACAGTACTCATCCGAGTGGCTTTTCTGGCATTGATATTTCAGTCGTTTATCGTAGTACAACAGGGATTGCTATTTAAGGATATAAACTTCAAAGCCATCTCAAAAATATCATTCTGGGCCGTATTGATATCGGGTATAACAGGTATTATCGTCAGCTATATCCGTCGCGATGTGTGGGGACTGATAGTACAGAACCTGTTATTTGCCATACTCCAGACGCTGTTTTTCTGGGTTTATAGTTCATGGAGGCCTCAGCTATACTTCAAATTCCAATGTGTCAGGAAGTATCTTAAGTTCTCAATGAACCTACTTGGCAGTAACATGCTGGCAGCCATCACAGATAATCTTGCAAACCTGTTTGTAGGAAAGGCCTATAATTCCACGATTCTTGGTCATTACACCTTGGCCAATAAGGTGCCCTATCTCACATCGAGCACATTATGTTACGGAATCAAGCGTGTGAGCTATTCCATGATGTCAACATTCCAAGAGGATGATGACCAATTGAGTAAATACAGCCAATACGTGGTAGGTACTGCATTCTGGATATTAGCCCCCATCATGGTGCTACTATTCCTCTTCGCTGATCAGTTCATAGATTTGCTATTCCCACAAGAATGGGCACCAACAGCCGTCTATCTCAGATATTTCTGTATCATAGGCTTTGTATATTGTTTCTCAGACATCAACCAAGACATTCTGCTCGTAAAGGGAAGGACCGATATTCTTTTCAAGCTCGACATCATCAGAAGATCAATCCTTGTAATCATATTATTGATCGGAGTGAAATCTGATGTAGAAACGCTGTTGACACTACTTGTAGGCTACAGCATCATCAACAGTCTTGTAGTTAGTTATATTGCTGGCAGGCTGATTCATTGCAGTCTATGGAGACAAGCAGGATACGTCTTGCGAACACCACTCTATTATTGGCATCAATTAAGAACGAGAACCAAATGAAGATAGTAAAAGTCATAGGAGGTCTGGGCAATCAGATGTTTCAATTCGCCCTCTACAAGGCGCTGCAAAAGCAGCACCCTGAGGAGCGTGTGCTGTTAGACCTGCACTGCTTTAACGGCTATCACAAGCATCGCGGTTTTGAAATAGGCAGCGTGTTTGGCGCCACCTATGAAGAGGCCACATTGAAAGAAGTAGCTCGTTTGGCCTATCCCTACCCTAACTACCAATGTTGGCGAATAGGCAGCAGAATTCTACCTGCACGCAAAACCATGCTAAAGGAGGAGCCAAACTTCACGCTGGAACCATTAGCACTCACCAGACCAAATAGTACTTACTACGACGGCTATTGGCAGCATGAGGATTATTTTAAGCACATCCGCGAGGAAATACTTACCATTTTTGCATTCCCTGCATTCAACGACGAGCGCAATATAGCAACTTCAGAGTTGGCTGCAAGCACTAACAGCTGCAGCATTCACATCAGACGTGGTGACTACCTTACCGACCCACTACGCAAAGGAACCACCAATGGTAACTACGTGATAGCTGCCATCGAAAAAATGCAGCAAGAGGTTAAGCCAGAAAAATGGCTGGTCTTTTCTGATGACATCGCCTGGTGCCAGCAGCATCTGGCCTCCATACTTGACACAACAAACACCATATATGTAGATTGGAATACAGGCGACAAAAGCATTCATGATATGCACCTAATGGCCAACTGTAGGCATCATATTATCGCCAACTCATCCTTCTCGTGGTGGGGCGCATGGCTCAGCAAACAAGAAGGTGTAACCATTGCACCAATCAATTGGATGAACCTAAAGGATGTATGTTCGCCAGTGCCTGATAACTGGATAAAAATATGAATAGGATATCTGTTCTCATATCAGTATATAGCAAGGAAAAACCTGCGTATCTGCAGCAAAGCCTTAACAGCATCTTCGCCCAGACGATGCCGCCTGATGAGGTGGTGCTGGTTGAAGACGGTCCACTGTCTGAACCGCTCTTGGCTGTGATAGAATCATATGCACAACAACATCAGAAACTCCACGTCGTAAAACTACCTACGAATGTAGGCCTAGGCCTTGCACTCAATGAAGGATTGAAGCATTGCAACTACAATCTGATTGCGCGTATGGACTCGGATGACATCATGAAACCTGAGCGCTTAGCTAAGCAAGCAGCTTATCTTGATCAGCACCCGGATACAGCTATTGTTGGTTCGTGGACAGAAGAGTTCAGAGACAGCATTAACGAATCATGCACCATCCGTAAGGTGCCTGAAACACACGAACAGTTGATAGCCTTTAGCAAGCGCCGTAATCCAATGAACCACCCAACAGTGATGTTCCGCAAGCAAGCTGTTGAGGCTGCAGGCAGTTATCGGCATTGTCTGCTATTTGAGGATTACGACCTGTGGGTTAGGATGATGAGCCAAGGTTCACACTTCTACAACCTGCAAGAGCCGTTACTCTATTTCCGAGTATCGAACGACTTTTTTAAACGTCGTGGAGGCTGGGATTATATCCGTCAGGAAATCAAGTTTCAACAGTCGTTACACGAAATGGGACATATCGGTTTTACTACTATGATACAGAACATCATGATGCGTACCATATTAAGAATGATACCCAACAAATGGCGACAAAAAAGCTATCTTTTCTTGCTGCGAAAATAATAAATTGAGAGATTTCACGTTTAATATATTATTAAGGAACTAAAGAATATTGGATGGAGCAAAATTACTCGTATATATATGATGGAATGAACGCCTTTGAGAAAGAAGTCAAGCGATGGATTGATTTCTTTTTCGCAGGTATATGTCTGATTGTATTCTCACCATTGTTTTTAGCTTGTTATATTGCTATCAAGCGCGACCACGATGGTCCTGTGATATTTAAGCAAGAACGTATAGGCCGATTCGGGAGACCGTTTACTATTTATAAGTTTCGCAGCATGACAGTTAACGCCGAAGCCAAGGGACCGCAACTATGTAGTGAGCACAAAGACAAGCGCCTTACAAAAACTGGAAAGTTCTTGCGCGAGCATCATCTCGACGAACTACCTCAGCTTTGGAATATTTTCATTGGCGATATGGCCTTTATCGGTCCACGTCCAGAACGCAAATTCTATATCGACCAGATTATCCAGCACGATCCACGTTACACATATCTTTATCAGATACGTCCAGGCATCACATCAATGGCCACACTCTATAACGGCTACACCGATACGATGGAGAAAATGCTGAAACGATTAGAAATGGATCTTGACTATCTGAAGAATCGCTCATGGTGGCTCGATGGAAAGATTCTCTGTCTTACTTTCCTCAAAATTGCTTTTGGAAAAAAGTTCTAATACTTTCTGAACTCCAAATGTGAGGCAGAATTATCAAGTACCATCCTGCTACTGGTTAATTCTGAGATGTAAAATTCGGTTGTAGTATCGCTAATGCCATATGGTATTAGCAGATCAGCATTCTGGAGGGCGACATCGTCAGAGTCACGATCCACTCTGTAAGGATCCGATAGCTTTAGTTTTTCGCCTTCACGAGTGAAACTCATCACAATATCCTGATGCACTTTTTTCACATCACGTAGTTCCAGAATGTGTCCTTGAAAAGCCCATGTGATACCAGGTGAAGATGTCATCTGCCAAAAACCATCAAGATTTCCATTGTCAGAATCTTCTTTATCACAACTGACTAGTAACATGGTTACACCGATTATTATATATAATAAACGCTTCATCTTTACGAACTGTTATTTAATTAATCCTGTTTTAACGATAGACAGCTGTAAGCCGAAATTGTCGCCTCGCAATTTACCGAAGTCGGCAGCAACAGCACCTTTTATGCTCCAACCATCCTTCAGCATGTAATCAGCCTCAGCCATACAACTAATATTTTCCATGGGGTTGTCTGGCAGGTAATAATATGAGCCATAACTCTTTTGCCAAGACGCCAGCACACGATAATTCAACTGGTGCATGGGCGAACCGCTAATACCTAAATGCCAAGCCACAAAGCGGTTATGTTCCACCTCAATATGCCCATCGGTATTATATAGAGGAGATAGATAAAGCGGATTACCCATCACCTGTCCCCAATGCTGCCAACCGGTATAGAGATGATGATTATAGTAATTGTCACGACCACTTATTTGGTAGCCTACATTACTAGTCTTATCATGATAAACCGGCCCTGCCTGATACTTGGTATAAAGGTACTCTACAACAATATTGTTTAGCCACGTATTATCTTTCAGTTTCAGTTCGGCACCTAACAGCCAATCCTTAAAGTCATACCAGAAGTACTTATCACCACTCTTATTCACATGAAACATCATAGAGTTATCCTCGAAAAACTGATCGGCATATACAGCCAGATTCCATGTGGGTTGATCGTAACTAAAACGTGCTACCCACGCCCCCAACTGGTTACCTTCGGCATTTTTAAAATCGCCATCGGTAGCATCTGTACCGCCAGGAATAAAGGCATTCTTAAAAGCTCTCAGTCCCCCATCATTGTCATACACCTTTTCTACTCCATTCTCAAACAAATGCGAAGTGCCTCCAAACTGACAAGCCATTTCCAAGCCTAACTCGGCTGTAAAGTTGCCTGGACCAATCTTCAGATATCCAGCCTTACTATGGTAAAGCGTGCCCTCTGTATAACGATTCTGGGGGGCTACAAAATCCTTCTGCCAACCATCGTCGGTGGTTTTACCGTAAGCAATATGCCCTTTCAGCGCCAACCACTTATTTGTACCAGGTATTGTCCAATATTCAGGCAGAGCCAATCGTACTTGTGGCACAGGACGAGCATTGATGCCCAGCGTCTGTGAGCCAGAACTCAGTTCCTGATTCTTCAGCTCCAGGGGATATTCCTTGGCGCCAACAGTAAGCGTACCCTTAAGCCAGCGAGCTTCAACATAGGCCTGCTGCACTACCAAAGTACTTGTGAGCCCTGCGGCTACAGCTACATCAACACCATAGCCTACTCCCCACTTCCTGCCATTGTCGGCCGAAAGAGGTCTGGACAGGGCACCACGCAGATAGCCATTAGTCGTTTTCAGCGAACTGAGACCATACTTATTGGCATTGAGCCATAAGGGGGTGTTATCGCCAATTGAGAGTGTAGTCTGCAGCTCGGCTCGATAGCAAAGGCTATCAGTAAGCGAACGTTGCTGTGCGCTCAGAGCCAAGGGACTACACATTATTATTAATATAGATAGTATTTTCTTCATTCTGGGGGCAAAGGTACTAATAAAAAGTGAAAAGCGAAAAGTGAAAAGTGAAAAAATAAGGGAAATAGGGATTTTCCTCCACCTGTTTAGGGAAAATCCTTTGTATATGATGCAAAAATGTTGTTCCTTTGCAATGTGAATAATAAAAAAGAATGTCGAACGTTTTCGAAAGTGAGAGCAGAACAAGCTTGCTTGGTATGCCGAACGTAGAAAAGGTAAAACGAAGTTTAACAATTAAAACGATACGATTATGAAGAAGATGTTTTTCGCACTGATGGTGATGCTGACCTCTACAATGGCAGCTAGTGCAATGAGCTACGAGCAGGCTCGCAACGAAGCCCTGTTCCTCACCGATAAGATGGCGTACGAGCTGAATCTCACTGACGAGCAGTATGAGGCTGCATATGAAATAAACCTCGACTATCTGATGGGAGTAGCCGGACGCGATGATGTTTTTGGCACATATTGGGAGCGTCGCAATCTGGATTTGAGCTATATCCTGTACGATTGGCAGTGGAATGCATACATTGCTGCTTCATATTTCTACCGTCCACTGTATTGGGAGGCTGGATATTGGCACTTTGGAATATATCGTATATATCCACATCGTGATTTCTTCTACTTCGGACGTCCTCACTTCTATGCTACTTACCGTGGTGGACATGCTTGGCACATCCATGGCGCTCGTGGCTACTACTACGGACACAGAAACCACTTCCGTCCAGCTCACAGAGAGCACTTCGGTATGCATGACCGCTGGAATCGTGGAGACTTCCGCAATCCTCGTCATAGCTCAACACGTGTAACAGGTCGTCACCACGACAACCATCGCATCGAAGGCCGCCCAAACAACCATCGCATAGAGAATCACTCTGGTAATCGTCACGACGACGTATATCGCCACTCTGATTCACATCGCAATAACACCTCGTTTGGTGGCTATCGCAATGGATCACACAGCAGCAGTTCGCACAGCGTTGGCTCGCATAGCAGTTCTCACAGTGGTTCTCATGGAACTCGCAGTATAGGTGGCGGCTCACATAGTAGCTCAAGCCACTCTCATGGCGGAGGTTCGCATGGTGGAGGCTCACGTGGTGGTGGTCGAAGATAACCTATAGTTCGAGTGTACGAACCTCAGCATTCGACATCCTCTGAATATCGCTCATTGATTTTTGATAATAAACTGATTGTATAGCTTTGTTGATGATGCCATGGCCTACGGCCAACACCTTCTTTCCAGGAAATGTCCTCTTGACATAAGCGATGAATTCGCCAGCCCTGGAAAGAAGGTTTTCTAATGTTTCTATGTCATCAGGCCATGTCTCACCTTTTAAGTCTGGAATATATCGCCCGGTAAAACTTCCCCAGTCTCGCTCACGGAGCAATGGAGTAGACAGCACCTCAAGATGATGTGGCTCTGCAATTATCTTAGCTGTATCAACAGACCGCTTCAGATCGCTGGCAATCACCACATCCAAAGGTTTATTCTTCCATTCCTCACTGAACTCGCGGGCTTGTTTTATACCATTCTCATTCAGCTGTCCCTGAGTCTGTCCTTGCATTATCTGGTTGGCGTTATCTACCGTTTCGCCATGTCTAACTAAGTATAAAGTTGTCATTATCATTTAATTTTTGGTGCAAAAATACATAATTATTTGTTGATTCCACCTTATTTTATTATATTTGCAGCGTAAAACTTAGAAATTATAAAGATGAAGATATTACAAAGTTCCATTTTCCGTGCCATTTGTGCCATAGCCATTGGTATCATGTTGATAAAGTTTCCTGATAATACTGTAACTTGGATTACAGTAGCTATTGGAATACTCTTCCTATTGTCAGGAGTCATTTCTGTAGTAGTTTATTTCAATGCAAGCAAGCATGTATCCGATTATAAGATTATGGATTCAAACGGCCATGTAATTGCTGGTGAGAAACCAACATTTCCATTGGTTGGCTTAGGTAGTATCATTCTCGGATTATTACTTGCTCTGACTCCAAGCATTTTCATCAAGGCTCTTATGTATATAATCGGAGCCATATTAATACTTGGCGCCATCAATCAATTTATGGTTTTGGTCAGAGGCCGCAGATTCGGAAAAATAGGCTTTGGTTATTGGATATTCCCATCGCTGATTCTGCTTACAGGTCTATACGTAATGCTTAAACCTATGGATCCTGCAAGTTTAGCAATGATTATTCTGGGTTGGTGTTCACTTCTTTATGGTGTAACTGAAATCATTAACTCTCTGAAAATTCACTCTAACAGACGTAAAGCAGAGAAAGTTCAGGAAATCCCTGTTGCAGAAGAAGTAAAAGATGAAAATGAAGTTACGGAAGTGACTACACTCCCGTAACTATTCCCTCAATATATGTCTTAAGGATGTGGATACCCGTACGGTTATCCCCTCCCCAAGGTACTATAAGGTCAGCGAATTTCTTTGTTGGCTCAATAAACTGCTCATGCATAGGCTTAAGAACCTTCTCATAACGATCAAGAACCATATCAACAGTACGTCCACGTTCTACCACATCACGACGTATGTTTCTAATCAATCTTACATCGCTATCAGTATCAACAAAGATCTTCAAATCCATCATATCACGCAGCTTCTTATAGTGCAAAGCCATGATTCCCTCGATAATAATCACAGGCTTTGGTTCTACGTGAATGGTTTCCTTCTGACGGTTGCTCTCAATATATGAATAGGTAGGCTGTTCAATTGCCTCACCACTCTTCAACTTCTTTATATGCTCTGTAAGCAACTTCCAGTCGAAAGCATCAGGATGGTCAAAATTGATAGCCTTACGTTCTTCCGGTGTCATTCCTGTGGTATCGTTATAATACGAGTCGAGGGGAACAACTGCCGCACAATGTGGTGGCAGAGCTTTGGCTATTCGCTTAACAACGGTAGTTTTGCCAGAACCTGTACCGCCTGCAATTCCAATAATTGTCATAATTCAAGGTATTTAAAAACTATATTATAATAATCTGCTTTACGTTCAGCCCGCATTGGATAGGCTCTTGAGCTGCTTGGCATGCGATATAGCCTCAGTTCACGGTCATCAAGAAGAAATTCTGCGAACTCACCCACTTTAGGGCTCTTGATTCCATAATGATTACAGAATACATCCGTAGCCAATTGACCTGCTGTTATCACTGCCTTACATTCAGGCAATTTCCGCAGCATACCATCCAAATCCGTCTCTTCTACTATTTCAAGATCCTTGTCAGATGCATTATCCTTTGTTCTGCGGATTTTTGTTGCTGTATCATACATCGCAATTCCTTTTTCATTAAGGAACGGAATAATGCTATCCAGATTATAGCGTTTCTCCTGTTCTAATACAAAATGCTGCTTATCGCCATAGAAACAGATTCCAAAGATACGCCACATGTCGTTGATGAAGTTGGGATAATAGAAACGCATACACCATCGCTTCTCTGCAGGAGGGAATGTACCAAGCATAAGCAATTTTGCGTTCTCAGGCAGAAAAGGCTCGAAGGGATGTTTCTCTATAATCTCACTCATCACTTTTTCTTCAGATAAACAAGCGTTGGCAAATGGTCACTAAATCCATTTAGCCATTTTCCCCCAGCACTTGTACGCAAAGTATTACCTCTATGCTCACCTTCTTGCTGTATCAGATAATCACGGCGGAATATCTGATAATCCAGAAGTTTCAAAGTCGAGTAATCCTTTGTACCTGACTTGTCAAGCAGATTTGCAGAAAGGATAATCTGATCAAACAGATTCCATGAGCCTTGGAATTGTAGAGTTCCGTGGCCAGCAGCCAGTACATTCCACCAAGGATTCCATAGTCCACCCTCTTCTACCTCACTTATCTCGCGCTTTGCACCAAGGCACTTTGCCATAGAAGCATCCTGGGGGTCATCATTCATATCACCCATAATAAAAAGCTTCACATTAGGATCATCCTTCTGCAGTGAATCTTTAACAACCCTTAGTTGCGTTCCTCCATCTTCACGAGCATACGATTTTGCCCCACGTGAAGGCAGATGGTTTACTATTATAGTAACGTGTTCCTTAGCCAAAGTTCCACTAACCACCAAGAAACCACGAGTTGTCCTATCTGCATCCTCTGGTCTATTATATATATAAGGTATAAGCTTAAAGTTTCTCACCTTAAACAATTGAGGATTATAGAGCAATGCGCAATCTATTCCTCGCTTATCAGGTCCCTCTACGTGAACAAACTGGATGTTACGGGCTTTCAGTACTGGTTGATTACAGAGGTCTACTAAACACTTTGCATTCTCAACCTCAGCAACACCGATAGCAGCACATCCAATACCGGGCAACTTGTCAGTACCCATCTCGGCCAACACACGAGCCATATTATTCAATTTTGCTTTGTATTTCTCGCCAGTCCATTTGAATGAGCCTTCTGCTAAGAATTCGTAATCATTCTTTCCTTCGTCATGGCATGTATCAAACAGATTTTCAAGGTTATAAAATCCTATACCATAAATATTCTGTCCATTCTTATCCTTAGCCGAACATACACCCAGAACAAGAAGCGAAATAAGCAATAAAAGTTGTTTTCTGTACATAATCAGTTATATTTTGTTGCAAAAATAGCATAAAAATCCGAGTAAACAAAGAAAAAAGCACAAAAAGTTTGTAAATTCAGAAAAATATTCGTAACTTTGCACCCGCTTTATGCGAAATTAGTATTTATAACATTAATATTTAAACTCAAAATGAAAAAAGGTATTCATCCAGAAAACTATCGCCCCGTCGTATTCAAGGATATGTCCAACGGCGATATGTTCCTTACGAAGTCTACTGCAAAGACAAATGACACTGTAGAGTTCGAAGGCGAAACTTACCCAGTGGTAAAAGTCGAAATCTCTAGCACCTCTCACCCATTCTACACAGGTAAGAGCAAGCTCGTTGACACAGCAGGACGTGTTGATAAGTTCATGAGCCGCTACGGTAAGGCTGCGAAGAAGTAAGATAAAACCGCAAAGAACGTTTAAAGATGCGTCCATGGTAGTTGCATATGCCAAGGCCGCATCTTTTTATATTATTACAACCACATAAAATGAAAACAGTTTACGACTTCACTGTCAAGGACAGAAAAGGCAAAGACGTATCCCTTAAGGAATACGCAAATGAAGTATTGCTTATTGTGAATACAGCAACCAAGTGTGGATTCACCCCACAATACGACGAGCTGGAGAAACTATATGAGCAGTACCACAGTCAGGGATTCGAGATTCTTGATTTCCCATGTAACCAGTTTGGACAGCAGGCTCCTGGTACCGATGAGAGCATCCATGAGTTCTGCAAGCTTAACTTTGGCACTGAATTCCCCCGTTTTAAGAAAATTAAGGTTAATGGCGATGACGCCGAACCTCTTTATAAATTCCTGCAGGAGCAGAAAGGTTTTGCCGGTTGGGACATGAGCCACAAAATTGCTCCGATTCTCGAAGACATGCTATCAAAAGAGGATCCAGATTACAAGCAGAAACCTGATATTAAGTGGAACTTCACCAAGTTCCTTATTAATAAGAAAGGTCAGGTTGTTGCACGCTTCGAGCCTACAGAGAATATCGAAAACATCGCAAAGCAAATCGAGGAATTGCTCAAGTAATTTACAGTTATGAAGACCAAGTGTTTAATAATAGGTAGTGGTCCTGCAGGATATACCGCAGCAATCTACGCCTCACGCGCAAACCTCAATCCTATTGAGTACAGCGGCATGCAACCTGGTGGTCAGCTTACTCAGACTACTGAGGTCGAGAATTTCCCTGGCTATCCTCAGGGTGTTGATGGAAATCAGATGATGATGGATCTGCGCGAACAAGCCGAACGTTTTGGAACGGACATCCGCGATGGAGAAATTATTAAAGTTGACTTCTCCAAAGCACCCTATATATGTACTGCTGATGATGGCACAGAGATCGAAGCTGATACCGTTATCATTGCTACAGGCGCATCCGCCAAGTATCTGGGACTCGATGATGAGCGCAAGTACAACGGACAAGGTGTCTCTGCCTGTGCTACATGCGACGGATTCTTCTATCGCAAGAAGACTGTTGCCGTAGTTGGTGGTGGTGACACTGCTTGCGAAGACGCTCTCTATTTGGCAGGACTTGCAAAGAAAGTATATCTTATTGTCCGCAAACCATTCCTCCGTGCCTCTCAGGTAATGCAGCAGCGAGTTAAGGAAAACGAGAATATTGAAATCCTGTTCGAACATAACACGCTGGGGCTTTATGGCGAAAATGGTGTAGAGGGAGCTCATTTGGTTAAGCGTAAGGGCGAACCAGACGAGGAGATGGTTGATATTGCTATCGACGGTTTCTTCCTTGCTATTGGTCACAAACCTAATACAGACATTTTTAAAGAGTGGTTGGACATGGACGAGGTCGGCTATCTTAAGAAGATAGACGGCACACCTAAGACAAAGATTCCCGGAGTATTTGTTGCAGGTGATTGTGCCGACCCTGTATATCGTCAAGCAATCTCTGCTGCAGGTTCTGGCTGTCAGGCTGCAATCGAAGCAGAACGATTCTTATTAAACAGATAAGTATATATAATCAGAAAAGGCTCGTTTCACAACGAACCTTTTCCTTAATTACTTAAAAAACTAAATTAATCAACCATAAACCTTAACCATTAAAATCTTTTTCTGATGCAAAGATATATCATTAAAATTAAATGAATGTTCATTTATAGTTTTTTGATGTTTAAAATGCGTGAAATAACGCAAATTCAACATTTTCTCATCGATTTTAAACATTTTAACTCTTAAAACATTAAATTTTATCGAAAAATAGGCGATAATTCCGAAATTTTATCTATTTTTGCACTTATAAAAGTTACCTATAATGTACAGCCGTATACTATTAACCCTATTAGTAATAGCTTTAATCGCTATTATTTTCTTCGCAGGACGTCTATTATACCTGCGAAGCCAAAGACTACGGAGACGTTTACAGATGAGTGCTATCTTTACTAATATTACACACGAACTCCTTACCCCATTATCTGTTATTTCTGCTTCGGTAGACAAACTTCGTGACACAGAACCAGAATATAGTCACGAGTACGACTTGATGCAATTCAACATACAACGTATGGTGCGATTACTGCAACAGATACTAGAAACAAGCAAATCAGAAGCTGGTCAACTTAGGTTACTTGTTTCGCAAGGTGACGTCATGAAGTATATCCGTGAAACATCCGAATGCCTTGAACCTCTTATATTAAAAAAAGACATGAAGTTTACCATCAATTGCCAGCCAGAAAGTATGATGGGATGGATTGATACCGATAAACTCGACAAGATAATTTATAATTTATTGTCTAATGCGGCAAAATATGGTCGTGAAGGAGGGCGTGTATCTATAGATGCTTTTACGAACGAAACTTTTAACGAAATAATAATAAAAGTTAGCGATGATGGCGAGGGGATTCCACCAAAACAGATGAAACACCTGTTCAAGCGATTCCATGATGGTGATTATCGCCAGCATCAGACTATAGGTACAGGACTTGGTTTGTCTCTTACACAGGATTTAGTTTATCTAAACCACGGAACCATTGATTGCAAGAGCGAAGTTGGGCAAGGAACTGTGTTTACAGTTAAACTACCTATTTATAAAGACGCTTTCGCACCTGACCAGATCGACGAAAAGAACAAGATTGATTTCAATATACCTAAGAATGCCATCATTGATTTCAATACTATCATCCCAGATGTAAACTATGAACCAGAAGACACATCAGAGGAGGATGGCTACAAGCTACTGGTTGTAGAAGATAATCTTGAATTGCTAATGCTTATGCAACAACTGCTTAAGACCACTTATCGTGTATATATAGCACGTAATGGAAAGGAGGCAATGAAGGTTATCAAAGAAAAAGAACTTGATTTGATTATATCGGATGTTATGATGCCTGAGATGGATGGTCTTGAGCTTACTCGTACCATAAAAGGAGATCCTAATTACAGTCATCTCCCCATCATACTGCTCACTGCCAAAACTCAGGAGCAGGATGTCAAGGAGGCTTTGCAATATGGCGCCGATGAGTATCTAAGGAAACCATTCCGACTGGGAGATCTTAAGTTGCGCATAGATAACATTATCGAGAATCGCAAGCGCATGCAGACAGAACTCAGTCAGATGACAGAAGAGGAAGTTGTCAAGACCATTGCGAAGACGCCTAGTCCAGATGAAATCTTTGTTAATCAGGCACTGGAACTTGTACATGCCCATATCGATGATGAAAGCTATGATCGTGATGCTTTGGCTGCAGATATGGGTGCCAGCGCCTCTACCTTATATAATAAGCTACGCTCGATTACAGGCATGCATGTTTCTGCATTTATCCGTGACATCAGAATGAAAGAAGCCAAGCGCCTGGCTATGGCGAATCCAAATCTCAGAGTAAGCGATTTGGCCTATAGTGTTGGATTCCATGATCCCCGCTATTTTGCTACATGCTTCAAGAAACAGTTTGGCACTCAGCCAAAGGAGTTTCTCGAGAGCTTACAGAAAGAAGAGCAAGGAAAGTAAGTGTCCCATTCATCATCAGCAATTCATAGCCAAACCTATAACCTGTAAGATTCCAGGTTAAAGTATCTATGGCATAGCACACCAATGGCGACGCTATACATATATATGGCACATATTTGTCACAAGGCTTTCGTTTGGTAAGCATTCCAAAGGCAAATAATCCTAATAATGGGCCATAGGTATATCCACACATCACATAGATAGCATCAATCACACTTGTTGAGTTCAGCATTCTGAACAGCAACACCATAACCACAAATAATATACTGATTAACAGATGAACTTTCTTCCTAAGTTTCTCATCACCTGCCCTACCCTTTATGTCAACACAGAAACTCGTAGTAAGTGATGTCAAGGCCGAATCGGCACTCGAGAAAGCAGCCGCCACGATACCTATCGAGAATGGTATCAATACTGACAGTCCACTTTTTTGAACATATTCAGGTAACAAAGCATCCGATACTCCTTTTTCACCAAGCATAACAAGAAGCACACCGAGTGACAGGAACAACAGATTTGCAGGAACAAAGGCTACACCATATGTACACATATCTTTCTGAGCCTCACGCAAGGTCTTGCAAGTCATGTTCTTCTGCATCATATCCTGGTCAAGACCAGTCATCACTATCACAATAAAGACACCACTAAGAAATTGCTTCCAGAAGTTCTGTTTCGAAACCCAATCATCAAACACAAATATTCTACTATGCTCATCAGAAGCAATAGCACTAACAGCCTCAGGAATTGTCATTCCAAGCTCTCCTATTACCTTATATATAATAAGGAGTAGCGCAGAGAACAGACAAAGCGTTTGGAACGTATCTGTCCAAACCAGCGTTTTTATGCCTCCCCCACGTGTATACAGCCATATCAGCAAAACCATAACCGAGATTGTGACTACAAACGGGATACCCAAAGCATCGAACACAAACTGCTGCAGAATCATACATACCACATAGAAACGTGCCACAGCACCTGCCATCTTCGATAGCAGAAAGAATGAAGCTCCGGTCTTATATGCTTTTTGCCCCATTCTTTTTCCAAGATATGAGTAGATGGTGGTTAGATTAAGCCGATAATACAACGGCAGCAGGATGAATGCTACAGCGATATATCCAAGTATAAAACCCAGACACGTCTGCATATAAGTCATATTGATACTGGTAACCATACCTGGTACCGACACAAATGTAACACCAGATATTGATGCACCTATCATACCAAAAGCCACCATATACCACGGTGACTGACGATTTCCACGAAAGAATGTATCGTTCGTTGCCTTACGTCCTGTAAGTCTACTGATAGCAAACAGAACTGCAAAATAACCAAATATTATTGCAATCATCCACATATTCTCGAAATATTGGCTGCAAAATTATAAAAAATCCGTGTAATCCGTGTAATCCGTGCCAAAAATTTACTATCTTTGCAGGCGGTAAACGGCTTTCTTGCGTCCCTGCAGTAGCAAGCGAGCAGAACTTGAGCGGCCGCTTGCCTATGCAAGAATTCGAATTCTAAAACTTAATTATTATGTCTAAACAGAAAAAATTCATCCTCCAAGAGAGTGAGATTCCAACACAGTGGTACAACATTCAGGCAGATATGCCTAATAAGCCAATGC
>Ga0247608_10002752_pt1 | contig 21412 bp, 24 predicted proteins | sample 176DNAGHGlowgp2_FD_193490 | JGI IMG/M metagenome (GOLD analysis project Ga0247608, IMG submission 193490) | Sheep rumen microbial communities from Palmerston North, Manawatu-Wanganui, New Zealand - 1766 DNA GHGlow gp2 | ecosystem: Host-associated > Mammals > Digestive system > Stomach > Rumen ...
GCTATCAAACAATATTTTACGTCAAAAGACATCTTACATGATTACTCGGTTACAGTGAGCTGGTCCAGGCAGAAATACAACGGAGTGTTGGCGTAGTATGTTGTTCCTCCATCATATGATATCATGTCAGTTGTGGTGAGTGAGAACTGGATTTTTGTAACCTTACCCAGTTTTGTCAGGTCAACCTGCTGCCATGTGTTGACAATATCCAGACCATCGGCCAGAAGGAACTCAATGGTGCCGGTCTCATTCTCGCCATTGAAACCCTTGATGATGAGTGTGAACTTGTCATCCTTGGTCCATTCCTTTACATAACCGGCACCGTCATTCTGATCTTTAATAGCCAGATACGCGCTGACGCAGTTTGTTACATAGCATTCCTTTGCGTTGTATGCGGCTCCATCTTTGAATGAGATCTCAGCTGCAACGCCATAACCCAAACCTCCGGTGTATGCAGTGAAATAGGCGTTTGTCTTTACGCCGGCCTTTGTTATTGCAGAAAGATTTGATGAACCTGCCAGAGTGTCGTTGGTGCAGTTTGTAAATGTGAAGCCTTCACCCATGCCCCATCCGGCGAAAGAGTGTGTGAGTACGAACGGATCAATAGTAATATCCTGTCTGTAATAAGGATACGCAGGGTCGCCGTACTGATTTGACTTATCTGTTCCCAGATAAACAGAGTCAGTGCTTGAAAGAGCCATTGAAAGGGTGTAAGACTTGGCGGCTTCCTCACCACCGTTTTCTTCCTTGTCGCAGGATGTGAACACAAAGCCCATAGCGAGGGCCATCAAAGCAAATGATAAAACTTTTTTCATTGTAGTTATTGTTAATAAGTTACTGAATCCCGGCAGTTTTATAACGTGTCTTGCAGGTCTTCTGACTTACCCCGGTCTGTCCGCCTTCCCGGCTTTGCGGCCAGTGGCACTTGTGGTGATGGACATCCCTTTTTGAGGGCTTACAGCAGCGGGTCTGTTCAGGATTCTCACCTGATTCCCTTTTGATCCTCTGGCTCATGGAAAGAGTATCGGAACAAGACGCAGCAAAATTAATAATAAATCATTATCTTTATACCACCTAATAAAAATTGAATGATCAGGATACTTATAGGAGCCGCCACATCGGGCAGTGGCAAGACTACTTTCACGATGGGGCTGTTGCGTGCACTGACGCGGCGGGGGCTCCGTGTGCAGCCGTTCAAATGCGGTCCTGACTATATTGATACGCAGTTTCACAGTATTGCAGCGGGCGCTGAGTCCGTCAATCTGGATACGTGGATGGCATCGGCCCAGCATGTGCGTGAGGTTTTTGCACGTTATTCGGCCGGGGCCGATGCGGCCGTGATTGAGGGCGTGATGGGGCTTTTTGACGGCTATGACCGTATGCGCGGCAGCAGTGCCGAGATTGCGGCTCTGCTGGATGTGCCGGTTCTGCTGGTGGTCAATGCGCGCTCCACCGCATATTCCGTAGCGGCGCTGCTGCACGGATTCAGGAGTTTCCGGCCCGATGTGCGCATTGCCGGCGTGGTTTTCAATCAGGTGGCATCGGAATCACATTATGCCTTTCTGCGGGATGCGGCGGCCGATGCGGGCGTTCGCAGCCTGGGCTGGATTCCGCGTACCGAGGGCATAGAAGTCCCGTCCAGACACCTTGGCCTCACCATAGGTTTGGAGCAGGAGATAAGCGCTCTTGCTGACAGAGCCGCTGATCTCATCGAACACAACGGGGACGGTTCTCCCTGTGTTATGAGTGCAATATTCCGGGAACTTTTTGGAATATCAGTATCTGAAACTACAGACCTTTCAGGTCCTATCCCTCCCACGCCCTTTGGGCGCGGGCCACTCCCGTTCACAGCGACACGGGCGTCGAGGGTTTCCGATACCGATACTCCAAAAAGTTCTGTGCAATCAGGATCATTAACACAGGGAGAACCGTCCCCAATGTGTTTTGCGGTTGCCAGGGACAGGGCGTTTAATTTTGCTTACCGGGAGAATCTGGACCGGCTGGCGCAGATGGGTCAGGTGGTTTATTTCAGCCCGCTTGCCGGTGATGAATTACCCAAGGACGTGGATCTGGTCTATCTGCCCGGCGGTTATCCGGAACTTTTTGCTTCCCAGCTGGCCCTGAACCGTATGCTTGCATCGCAACTGGTGCAGTATGCCGAGAATGGCGGCCGGATTTTTGCCGAGTGCGGCGGTATGATGTACCTGGGCAAATCGCTGACCGATCAGGACGGTAAGGTCTGGCCCATGGCCGGAGTGCTGCCCATTGAGTGCACCATGCAGGGCGCGCGCCTGCACCTGGGCTACCGCAGTATGGAAATCAACGGCAAAGTATTCAAGGGTCACGAGTTCCACTACTCAAAAATAGTACAAAAGGGGACAGACCCCTTTTGTATCATTTTGGCGCAAAGCAACGCTAAGGGTGAGAAGGTGGATACTGAGTTGTTCCGATATAAGAACGTGATTGCGGGCTACACACACTGGTATTGGGGTGAGTCCGATATCAATGCATTTTGGGAATTATGAAAAGAATATATACACGTACAGGCGATGACGGCACCACCGGGATTCACGGCGGTGAGCGGGTGCCCAAGGACGATATCCGAATAGAGGCCAACGGAACGCTGGATGAGCTGAACACCCAGATAGGCATTGTGCGCAGTATGCTCAAGGCCGATGACCGATGGCAGGAGGGGCTGTACAGGATTCAGTGTGAGATGATGGCGGTTATGAGCCTGGTGGCAACGCCTTCGGCCAGGCGTGACAGTAATCCCAACAGTCTTGATGCCGATATGGAGCGGTTCTGTGAGGATTGGATGGACAGCCTGACACAGCAGATAGGCGAGCATGAGCACTTCCTGATCCCCGGCGGAACGCCGCTGGCTGCACAGTTGCAGATGGCGCGGACCGTTTGCCGCAGGGCGGAACGCAGGCTTTGGACTCTGCACAGGGAGGACCCTCTGCCGTTGGAGTTGCTGCGTTTTGTAAACCGTCTGAGTGACCTTTTCTTTATACTGGCCCGGTTTGAACTGGACCGACAGGGATGGCCCGAGGAAAAGTGGAAGGCGTTTTCTTATAAGAACAGGAAGTGATGGCTGATGCAAAGTTACATCCTGTGATGCTGGCGGGAACGGGCAGCGATGTGGGCAAGAGCGTTATAGCTACTGCCATGTGCCGCATTTTCCGTCAGGACGGCTACAGTCCCGCCCCGTTCAAGGCGCAGAACATGGCGCTCAACTCTTACGCTACGCCCGACGGGCTGGAGATAGGCCGCGCGCAGGCTGTCCAGGCTGAGGCTGCAGGCATTCCCTGCCATACCGATATGAATCCGCTGCTGCTCAAGCCCAGCTCAGACCACACATCGCAGGTGGTGCTCAACGGCAAACCTGTAGGCAATATGGGTGCGTATGACTATTTCCGCCGCGATGAGGGCAGGGAGGTGCTCCGCAAGGAGGTGAATGCTGCGTTTGACCGACTGAGCAGCCGCTACAACCCCATAGTGATGGAGGGCGCCGGCAGCATATCGGAACTGAACCTGCGCGATACGGACCTTGTCAATCTGCCAATGGCACGATATGCCGGGGCCAAGGTTATCCTGGTGGCCGATATAGACCGCGGGGGCGTTTTTGCAAGCGCCTACGGGTCGATTGCCCTGCAGACCCCCGAGGATAAGAAGCTAATAAAAGGCATAATAATCAATAAGTTTCGCGGTGACCTGAGGCTGTTTGAGGAGGGCCGCAAAATCCTGGAGGATATTTGTCAGGTGCCGGTGCTGGGCGTTGTACCATACTTCAAGGACATACATATTGAGGAGGAGGACTCCATGGAACTGGCCGGCAAGCAGCATAGCGCCGTGAGCGGCCGTGTGAACGTGGCGGTAATACTGCTGCGCCACATCTCCAACTTTACGGACTTTGGCATGCTGGAGCGTGATCCCAGGGTGAATCTTTACTATACCAACAACGTTGAGGAGATAGGCAAGGCCGATATAATAATACTGCCCGGAACCAAGAGCACCATCGATGACCTCTATGAGATTCGCCGCAACGGCGTGGCCGAGGCGGTGCTGCGCGCCCATAAAGACGGTACCACGGTTTTGGGTATCTGCGGCGGTTATCAGATGATGGGCATGAGCGTGGATGACCCCATGGGTGTTGAGGGAAGTGTTCGCAGGATTCCGGGGCTGGGACTCCTGCCGGTTGATACGGTCATGGAGGGCACCAAGGTAACGCGTCAGGTGACATTCCGGTTCAGGGATTCGGATGGCTGCACGGGCTATGAGATACATATGGGACGTACCGAAGCCGCAAAAGATGCTGAATGCAGTGCTCTGAATACATTCTCTGACGGCACTGCTGAAGGCTGTTTTGCCGATGATCGCACCATGGGAACCTACATTCACGGCATACTGGACAATCCGCAGGTCATTGACAGCCTGCTGGCTCCCTTTGCCGGCAAGCGTGACACGGTTGCAACCGGTTACTTTGAATTCAAACAGCAACAGTATGACCTGCTGGCCGGCCATGTGCGCAGGCACCTGAATATTCCGCTGCTGTACAAAATAATGAGCCAGGATGATTAAGGGACACGGTGACGACATATTCACATACCCCGGCATCAGGCACAATTTCAGTTCAAACATCGTGTGCCGAAGGGAACTGGATGCGCTGTACGAGCATCTTAACAGCTGTCTGCCCCGGATATCCTCTTACCCCGAGCCCGATGCCTCTTCGCTGGCCGCATTGTGGGCCGCATCGATGGGAATATCGGCCGATAACCTGTGCGTTACCAATGGTGCAACCGAGGCAATCTACCTGATAGCGCAGGTGTACCGCGAGAGCAACTCACAGATACCTGTCCCCACGTTCAGCGAGTATGCCGATGCCTGCCGCCTGAACCGCCATAAGATTACGGAAATATACTCAGTATCAGGCCTTAAGCCTACGCCGGGCGGTCTGATCTGGCTTTGCAACCCCAACAATCCTACCGGAAAGGTTTGGGATCATGCCTGGTTAACGGAGATGATTGAAGCCAATCCGGCATGCATTTTCATAATTGACCAGTCATATGCGCCCTATACTCTGGAGAAGGTTATTGATGTAAAGTGGGCTGTAGAGATGCCTAACGTGCTGCTGCTTCACTCCATGACCAAGCAGTTTGGAGTGCCGGGATTGAGGATAGGGGGCGTGAGCGGTAATGCACGTCTGATCAAACAGTTAGGTCTGTTCCGTATGCCCTGGTCTGTAAATGCTTTGGCCATTGTGGCCGGAAAGTTCCTGCTGGCCAACCGGAACTTGTACCGCTTTGATGCTGCCGGCCTCATTGCCGAGCGGGAACGTGTGGCCGCAGAGTTTGCCAGGACCGGGTTGATTGAGGTGTGGCCATCGGACTCCAATATGCTGCTGTCAAGACTCCGCATGGGAAAAGCATCGGCTCTGAAGGATTTTCTGGCTGCCAGGAAGAGTTTATTGATACGTGACGCCTCAAACTTTACCGGGTTGGATGATGGCTGTTTCCGTATAGCGGTCCAGAGTCAGGAGGCTGATGATCTGCTTATAGAGGGGATTAAGGAATGGATGTTCAGCAATTGGTCATAGCGCTTTTGCCGCTTCTTATGGGCGTACTGGCGGATGCTCTGCTTGGCGATCCGGCCTGGCTGCCTCATATTGTGGTCAAGTTCGGCTGGCTGATTTCAACTGCTGAGCGCTGCTTCAACAAGGGCTCGCATCGCCGTCTTAAAGGTGCACTCACCGCACTGTTCCTGATAGGTTGTACATACATCCTGTTCTGGTGGTTCATCCCGTTCTGTTACGGATTGAACCAGTGGCTGGGCGTGTGCGTATCGGCCATATTCATATTCTACTTCCTGGCCGGAAAGACTCTGATAAAAGAGGTCAGAATGGTATTCAAGGCAGTGGACGAATCGGTTGAAAAAGGCCGCAGACAGTTGTCCCGAATTGTGGGGCGCGATACCGCCCAGCTGGATGAGCAGGAGATACGTACCGCCGCGCTGGAGACCCTGGCTGAGAACCTGAGCGATGGCGTGGTTGCCCCGCTGTTCTGGTACATGCTTCTTGGAGTGCCGGGTATGGCGGCGTACAAGATGATCAACACGCTGGACTCCATGATAGGTTATAAGACAGAGCGTTACAAGGACTTTGGGTGCTGGGCCGCACATATTGACGATATAGCAAACTGGATTCCCGCACGCCTTACCGCATTGCTGATGGTTCTGTCTGCCGGTCGTCCCGGACTGTTGCGCTTTGTTCACAAGTACGGCCGTCAGCACGCAAGCCCCAACTCCGGCTACCCCGAATCGGCTCTAGCCGGCATCCTGGATTGCCGTTTTGGCGGTACCCACACCTATTTCGGCCAGGAGTTCTATAAGCCATACATTGGCGAAAACCCGCGTAGCCTTACATCGGATGATGCCCGTCGTGCCATCCGCATCAACATCCTCACCCAAGTTCTGATGCTTCTTATCACCGCATCGGGTCTGTTTTTATTCTAATCCCCCCGTGACGCAAAGGGGTCGTTTCTCTTTGCGTCCAACCTCTATCTGTTTCATATTCACGGGAAAAGTAGCAAAAATGATACAAAAGGGGACTGTCCCCTTTTGTATCTTTTTTGTATGTTTGCTGATAATATATTTCGTTGGCATATGAAAAAGGTCTTTATTGCGCTGATTGTGTTGTTATGGCCAGTTGTGAATGCGGTATCGCAGAGTATGATTCTGGGTGGTGAGTTGAGCAACTCGGCAGCCACATCGGTCCATGATATAGATGAGGTCCTGCCGCGCATGAAATCATTGGGTCTGAACACAGTGCTGGTACCCGCTTATTGGGAGCTGCTGGAACCTGTTGAGGGCAAGTTTGACTTTACGCTCATTGACCGGACAATCGACGTGGCACGCAGCCAGGACCTTAAGATAGTGTTCCTCTGGTTCGGGGCGTGGAAGAACTCAATGTCCTGTTATGCTCCGGGGTGGTTCAAGCAGGACACCAAGCGCTTTCCCAGGGCCGAAACAGCTGCCGGAAAGCCGCTTGAGATAGCCAGTTGTTTCAGTGACAACGTTCTCAAGGCCGATCTCAAGGCATTCTGCGCCCTGATGGAACGCATTGGTCAGAAAGATCCGCAGCACCAGGTAGTCAGGATGATGCAGATTGAGAATGAGATAGGTATGCTGGAATCGGCCCGCGACCACTCCAGGCTTGCAGAGAAGGCATACATCGGACAGGTCCCTGAAGTGTTGCTCAAGAAACTGGGCATAAAGAAAGGAGGCACCTGGGCGCAGGTATTTGGAACCGATGAATATGCCGATGAAAAATTCATGGCCTACCATTACGCCTGCTATGTGGAACAGCTGGCTCTTGCGGCGCGCTCCATCCACGACATGCCGCTTTTTGTGAATGCCGCCATGAACAGCCGCGGCCGCAAGCCGGGTGACTATCCGTCGGCCGGCCCTTTGGCGCACCTGATAGATTTCTGGAACGCAGGTGCTCCCAGCATAGATTTCCTGGCTCCCGATATTTACGATACCGGGTTCAGAATGTGGGCCGGGAGGTATGCCATTCCCGCACGTCCGCAGGATGGCGGTGTTGTCAGGAACAGGTTGTTCATCCCCGAGACCCGATGCTGCAGGGATTGCGGAGTGAGGGCGATGTATGCGTTCGGCGAGCATGACGCTTTGGGCTTTTCGCCGTTTGCCATAGACCAGGCATCGGCCGATGAGACCGATAACATCACAAAAGCCTACAATCTGCTAAGACAGGTCTCAAATCTGAAACCTGCCGACAGGAAGAACTCATGGGGACTGCTCTTTGACCAGGAGGATACAGAGCGGATTATCGATGATGAAGGCACAGTAATGACCTGCCGTCACTATTATACTCTGCCTTGGGACCCGCGTGCCACCGACGGAACGCAATGGCCCGAGGGTGGCGCCATGCTGATAAAAGTGGGTCGGTATGACTATCTGCTGGCCGGTTGCGGAGTTGTGGTTGATTTCAAGACCCGCACCGAAAAGGAGCAGGAGCAGAATAAGACGTTGGGTGAAGACGGATTTGCCCAATCCGGAACTGATTCAGATGCACGCACCGACAGGTTCAGGGGAAAACGCCTGGGACTGTTGTCGGTCGATGAGGTACAGATTGCACCGGATGGCCAGCTGGTATATCTGCGGCGCGAAAACGGAGATCAGAGCCATCAGGGACGGCACGCACGCATCGGTACCGATGACTGGAAGATCCTGCACATCAGACTCTACGAATATTAACCCCTTTGCGTCACTTCAGATAATCGCGCAAGTTGATAGTGCCGGCCTCAGTTTCCAGATTGAGCGCCGGAACAAACTCCACCATCCTTGTGGAACCGCTCTCCCTGTCCACGTGAAAGTAAGTCAGCGCGCCGGTATAACTGCGGAACACAAGCTTGTACTCCGCGTCGGTGCTATCGGCCAACGCCACATACATGATGGACGGGTTGTCCTGCGCCGGGCTCCAGTCAAACTCGCTGTGGCAATAATTGCTCACGCCCTCAAAAGCCATCCCAGCCGATATCCGCTCCGTCTTGCTCCCGCGGCATCCGCCCAACAGCAGCATCATTACGGCCGATGCCAGAACCACAAAAAATCTCATCATCTTAGTGTTACAATTCATCCAGCAGTTGAAGGTCGGCCGGCAGCCAGTTGACGCTGTCCAGTTGGTGGGCCGATAACCAGCGCGCCGCCTCGTGCTCCTTGAGCGTGAGCTGACCGCTCTCCACACGGCACCAGTAGCAGTGCATAGTCAGATGAAACTGCGGATAGTCCCACTCAATGGTCCTGATAAACCGCTCAATCACGATGCGCGTCTCCAGCTCCTCCCAGATCTCACGCTTCAAAGCCTCCTCCGGACTTTCACCCGGCTCCATCTTGCCCCCGGGAAACTCCCAGAAATCCTTGAAATCACCATACCCGCGCTGGGTGGCGAAAATGCGCCCATCGGCATCGTGGATTATTGCGGCTACTACCTCAATCTGTTTCATATTTCCGGCAAAAGTAGCAAAAATAGTACAATTGGGGTCAGACCCCAATTGCACGCTTGGTAAAAGCATCCCTTCGGGCCGAGCGAACAATGCGTCACTTTTATGCGCCAAGCATTTCGGCGCCCAGCTTGTGAATGTGGTCAATGATTTTCTGCTCCTGAGCTTTTGACGGTTTCTTGAATCCGTTGATGTAGTTGCGTAGCAGGGTAGGATTCATGCCCATGGAACGGGCAAATTCAGCAACATTAATCTCCTTGTGAGTAAGAAAAAAACGCTGCATTGGGCTAGGCTCGGCATCATCGTACTCAAAGCTCTCAAAACTGACATCCTCATTCAGATTGCGCCAATGAATGCCCAGCGTACTGACAGTATAATCCAATCGTTCCTCATCTGTGGCTTCACGCAAATGAGGATACCAAAGCAATGACTGGCTGAGAATCTTGCCGTCATCGGTCTCTATGTACAGATGGTCATCTTTGAACCATAGTCTCTTTATCTTCATCGTTCTTTTTATAAAAGTATCTCATCCAATGATCCACAATAATGTCGCTGTTATTGTCAATCATGGCTTTAATTTTCTTCAAATCCTGTGGCCCGATGTCATGTTGCTCGGAAAACACAAATTCCTTTCCATTCCAAACATATTTTGCATCACCACCTTTGCCGATCACGTGAACGTGAATAGGCTCATGTTCATGGCTAAAGAACATAAATACAAAGCCGTAGGCTCTAAAAATTTCTGGCATAAGAATTAAGTATTAGGTTATTGTTTGGCAAATATAGGTATTATTTTCGATACTTCAAAATGACGCAAAGGGAAGGGGTCGTTTTGACGCAAAGGGGTCGTTTCGTTTTGCGTCACTTCCCGGCGTCAGGGAGAATCCCGAGATGGTAAACCACTACAGCCTCAGGAATGACCGCGATGACGGAATCATGCTTACCGACACGCTGCACTACGTGACCATAGAACTGCCAAAGTTCAACAAACAGATTAACGAACTGGACGGGCAGCTTGACAACATGCTCTATCTGTTCTGTAATCTTGGCAGGATGAAAGAGATTCCCGTTTATTTCAAAGACAAAAATTTGGACAAGTTATTTGAAACCACTATGTTTGCAAACATGACACAAGAACAGCAAGACCGATATTTCCGCGAGTTCATGTACGAGATGGACCAGAAGAGCCGTATGCGCACGGCCCGTGAGGACGGCATTGCCGAAGGTAAAGCCGAAGGGCTAGCTGAAGGTGAAGCCCGTGGTCGTGCTGAAGGTCGTGCTGAAGGCCGTGCTGATACCGCCCGCGCTATGAAAGCCGAAGGGCTGCCGATTGAAGTAATAGCACGCTGCACCAGCCTGACCCAAGAACAGATAGCAGAACTCTAGCACAGGCTAATTCAATCAACATATTGAGCGGTTCAATAAGTACACCACAGTATTGTTGAACCGCTCATTTGTTAATGACGCAAAGGGGTCGTTTTATGACTATGTATTTGTTTCTTGGTAGCCAGTCAAGTTTGTTCGCAACCTTTCTCTCTCCAATCTTACCTCATCAAAAAGCTGTAAGCCATTGCAACGCTACCCCTAGAAACACCCGTTCCAGGACCCAGAACAGCGGCAAAAGCACCAAGCGCCAACATAATCAGAAGCACAATGGCAACGATAGCCAGAATCACTCCCAGGCAGCCCCATCTGCGCTCGCCGTCCGGCAGCTTGTCAAACAAGAGTGTAATGATAAGGCCGATTAACGGTGTGGTCAGGATAGAGAGCAGATATGCCCACCCGAATCCAATCCGTCGTCTTGCGCCCAGCAAGCCCACCAGCACCGATACAAGTGAACTCGTTATTAATCCGTATAAAATCAGTGTTGTTGCCATAACTCAATTGATGACGTCAAGTACAGCAATAGCTTTTTCAGACAATTCTGGGAATTTATCGTGCAGTTTATCGTGCAGTTTATCGTGCAGCTTAACCAATATGAGCGACTGCCATAAACGGCCTGTTCTTCCGTTTATAATGTCACGAACCTGATCCTCAGTCAGAGTATTACCCTCTATAGCAAGCGACGAATGGATGGTCTTGATACGATTGGCCTTGCGCAACCGTAGTCCATCTTCCTGCTCCAAACGGATAGCATAGCGCTCAATCTGAGCCGATATCTCAGCTATCAGGTTGATTGCCGTAGCGCTGACTGTGAATGGTGGTATATACATATCACAAAGGTAAATAAAATCAGTAATAAACTAGCACTTTTGCGGCTGTACAAAAGGACAGACCCCAATTGTATCATTTTGGGTGGTTAGCAGCCCAGAAGTCCGCTGCAGCCTGCATACAATCACATAACGCCTTATCTACCTTCTCCCAGTTGTCATCATTGATCTCGATGGTAGGGTGCTCAGGCGTTCCGCCACCGGCCTGGATGACGCAGAAATCCGTGCGGCCATCGGCATAAACCACATACTCCTGCCGCTTGTTGAGCTCCGCCATAATCTCTTCCTTCCGATCCGGAGGGGTGGGGATAACCTGGCAGTTCATCCAAGGATACTCATTGGCCGTTAGCAGCGGGTATTTGTTGCCGTATTGACCTGTGATTTGGGTTATGGTGAAGGTGTATTTGGGCATGTTTGGTCTTCTTTACCAAGCAAATGTAGTTAAAAAAGTGGGTACATGTAAGCCGATAGACAATAGTATAAATAACTCTAGGTACCGCTCCGCCTTAACAGGGTTAGCGACAATCAGTCTACGGGATTGTAAAAGAAGAATAAGATATTGTACGTTTGCTAATTATTTAGAAAATGACGCAAAGGGGTCGTTTAATAATGCGTCATTTAATAATGCGTCACTTTAGTATAAACCTACACCTCGGATAGTTTGAACATCCATAAAACCATCCATATTTCCCATCTCTTTCCACAAGTATTCCGCCACAGTGTGGGCATCGACCATCTTTAATGGCTCTTTCTCTATGGATCTGAGCGGACCTGACGCCAGTCATGTGGCGTCTTTGGGTCCTTCTTGAAGGCTTAAGCTTTACCTCATAAATCCTGTTGCAGATTGCTTTTACCTCCTTCCAGGTGTGACGTTCTTTATTGTATCTACGTATGCATCTCCTTAGTTGGCTCCAGTACACCACATGGGACTCCTTAATATCCATCTTGATGTCGGCGGTACCGGAGAATGCTACAATCGGTATAATATCCAGTGGTTCAAACTCGGCCAGCACTCTCCTCAAAGCCTTGACATGCCCTTCATTCTGGAATATTGGATTGTAAAACTGATGTTTCTCTCCATAAACGTTCTGCGTCCAATACTCACTATGCTCGCCGCCATAAATCCAACCGTTGTAATACTTTGTCTCAATCACAAAGATTCCGTATATGGACACAACTATGTGGTCTATTTGCGAGGTGCCGTGTGGAGTAGGGAGTATAACATCGTTTATGACTATGTATTTGTTTCTTGGCAGCCAATCAAGTTTATTTGCAACCTTTCTCTCACCGACTTTGCCTTTGGATGGTCCGATTATTCTTAATAGGATAACTAGTACAAATATGGCCCCCAATATGTATGAAATGTTGATTGATTCCATTATAACCTTTCTAAATACTTTACACTACTATACTCTACTTCTAAATGGGTAACTAATGTAAGGTCTAGATTAAAATGTGGACAGCTCGTGGGCATAACTTTTAAAGGGTGTTGCGGTGTTCCTTTGTCCTTATGGCAGTTACAGACGACAGTGCTATTCTTTCTATCAATGCTTGAGCATATTTCACAATAACAAGCATGTCTCTTAGAAATAAAGCATCTGTAAAGGGCATAAGCTTTTGCATCTTTTGGGTTATACATTCCTTTAAGGAACATAAGCTCATATATGGTAGAGCCTCTTTTGTGATTAAAGTTAGTCTGATAGCAATAATCACTTGTAAGAAAATATTTGCCAGTGGTAAATAGCTCAAACTTAAGTAATCTATGAGAGGCTTCTCCTCTAGATACAAATCCCGTCGTTCTCTTTCTGAAGTTTATATATGTTGCAAGCTCTCTATCTATTGAGGCATATTGTAATGTGCGTAGCGCTTCTTCGTCATCAACTTTTATCTCAATACATTTATTCTCTAATGCTTCCTTGGGTACTTTAGAACCACCCTTTATATTGAAAGCAATAATTATATCATGCTCAGCATACTTTTTATGCTTAATCACTAAATCAGATTTGAAATCGTTGAACTTAATAACATAATCTTTTAGACACATAGTGTACCCCCATTCTTTTAGATTGTACGGGAATTCACTCAGTTTACAACAAACATCTTCATCAAAAAAATGACAAGTGTCTCTTTCAACGCAGGTTTGATATTGTGGTATTAGAAGCGTTAAATCATTTCGATTAAATCTATCAATAATTATTTCTTTTGCAGCTTCACGTAGGTAGTCAAAATCCTCAAATATATTATCACCGTCAGAATGGAAGAAACGATATAAACCTGTTTCATCAACATTATAAGACAGCTTTCTTTCGCAAACCAAACAGTAAATAGCATGTCTTTTTAGATTAAAAGAATTGTCCGTTAAGTCTATGAACTGTCCAGTTTCATCTTTTGCAAAAGATGGTGAATTGGCTACTAATCTTTTATAGCCAGGGAAAAAATCATTGCCAAAGACATGAGACCCCAATGACCATCTTGGGTGACTTGCCCTGCGCTCAACAGTTTGATTATCAATAATCCAAGACCTATTTTGAGATGAATTAATAATGAAATCTTTTAATGCGTCTGGATCGAGTTGACAACAATTCAAGTCTATTTCAATACAGTCAATGTGCGCAGAAATAATCTTGGCTTTCTTATCTGTGTCAACAGCATGTGTCCTTTTAAACTCAACCCACAGAACTTTGTCACCATAGTAGCCCACGCTATCCGGACGAAGGCCGGTATCCTTATCATTGTATTCTATTTCAACTCTATCAAAATGTATTAATCCTTCTCTTCGCCCGTCAGGCCATTTAGGTAAGAATACACATTTTGATTCGAGCAATATATCTTTGGCCATTTTATGTAATGCAGATTCAACCGCGCCAACACAATCAGCACCACTCAGATGGGCAAAATGATGAATCATCTTTATCCCATCTCCGCCATTTTTAGCGCAAAGAGGGCTATTGCAATGTGGGCAAAAGCAGCCACAATCATTACCGTTTGGCACAGAATCCACATGTACCAAATCGCCTTCCTGATTCAGGGCATATGTAAGGTATGCTTGGCCAATCATCTAAGTGTTATTCAAGAGGGTAATAGAGTATGTTATACATCCATTGATTGCTATCATATTCAAGCTTCAGAGCAATTTTTTTGCTATGATTGATAAAATAGTATACATCATTCAGGGCTTCCTTACATAGGTATCTATCCCAAAGATATGTTTCAAGCTGGTTTTCGTATGTCACAGGGATATATACGCTCACTGCCTGTATGGTGCCAAACGCATCGCCTTTTTTGAATATAAAGCCAAATGAGATATCGTATTTGCTTCTGTGCTCAAACCAATAAGTGTCGTATTGTTCAGTGGACGTGATTTCATCATAGTCGCCAAAGATCCCGTTAAAAGAGTCAAACTTTTTTCCTATGTACAGGTCCATCTCCGGATACAAATCATAGGCAGATTTGATTTCAACGTTTACATAGACAATATGATCTCCATCAGAAACCTTAATGCTGGTATTACCTTTCTTTTTTGCTGTGACAAGCCCGTTGGTTGATACATCTACGTACCAGTAGTCAGTAGGGGTATATGTGATATTCTTGGTTTTGTTGGTTGTAAGTTGTTGGGTACCGTCGACGTAAAGTGATATGGAGGTGGGGTTAACGCTCAAGGGTGTATTGTCAAACAGATCTGTATCACATGAACACAGTAGCATACAGAGGCCAGTTATATATAATAGCTTATTCTTCATAATTATGGTCGTAAGGTCCTTTTTGCAAAAGTATTTAATAATGTGATTCGCATTTATCAAGAAAAACAAAACCAGATTTAGCAGATTAAACGTTTTTTTATCAATAACTCTGTTTGCCTGGAATAACTCCTCTTACGCCGCCTTTGGGATTGGGTACATCTCCTTTGTAACGCGGTATCAGGTGCATGTGGCAATGGAAAACAGATTGGCCAGCATATTCGCCTACGTTAACTCCAATGTCGTATCCGTCCGGATGATAGCGTTCGTCAATTATGCTTTTCACACGGAGCAGGGCGTCATTCATTTCTTTAAGCTCATTATCAGTGAGGTCGAAATATGACGCTACATGTCGCTTAGGAATGATTAGAGCATGGCCCGGTGAGACGGGATAACCATCATAGAATGCTAAACATGAAGCATTTTCGCATATAATCTCACGATCGTGTGATATATCGCAGAATGGACAATTATCGTCTTTTAGTTCCATAATCATCTATATATCCATTTTTCGAAGCCCATGTTTAGGGCAATCTGATTTAGAGGATTGAATGTTCTCTCGTATATTTCGAGGAAACGTTCTTTATCCATACTCGCTAGGTCACAAACCGTAAAGTTAAGAGATAAGTAGTCTTCCATTACTTTAGGCTCTCTGCCAGCTTTAAGCATTACACGCAAAGATCGTTGTTGTAAGTCTGCAAGTTTTGGAAGGTAATATTCTAAATCGGGTAGTTTGTTATTCTTTGATGAATTGATACTGCTGTCAGATGGGATAAGATTCCACAGTAAATCATGGGTTACAAAGCTCCAAGGAATGAAATGATCCAAATCATATTCATGTGGATAGAGCATTTTATCGGTGTAGATGCAATGAATAGGACCTCCTATTTCCATAACAGTATTCCAGTACTCATGCTGTTTTGCTAAAGAGTTCCTGGCTTCCGGACGTATCAGTTTATTAGGAATAGCCGGTACATTGGGGTTCCTTGTCTGTAAGAACAAAGTCAGGTTCCAATAGGCATAGTCCACTAATACGTTATAGTGTTTGTGAAGATATGTATCCCAAGATGGGTTCAGTTGAATATAAAAGTCTGTTGCGTCTTTATGTAGTGAATACAAACAACCGTTTTCATAGGCCTGTGAACGTTTTATAACGTCATCATCATTCTTGTAAGTTATCCAAGGGGAAAGGAAACGATATGGTACGTTCAAGGTTAGAGTGTTTAATTTGGCTTTTATACGTTTGTCATCTAATCTATTGGTGAGCCCCTTTATGATTGTATCTACATTAGCATCAATCGGAATTTGTGTTGCTCGTTGTAACTCCATTACAATATCAAATAGCGAATCACTTTTGCCAAATGACAACCTAAAGTAATGAATTGGATACCACGCATTAGCAACCATCCTTATGACTATGTCCCATACACTAATTTTGAGGTTTTGCTTTTTTGCGTGTATCTGCATGATGGATACAAACCAGAAGAATTTGTATGTTGCAACCGTATTCGAGAAAACTCTACCAAGACGGTCAGTTGTTAATAATCTGGAGTTTGGTAATTCCATAGTCCTTTTTTGTTTGTTGCATTAATCTACTGATTAATAGTACTTATCGCATCTAATAACTGCAAATCAGCTGGTAGCCAGTTGACGCTGGTTAATTCATCTTTGCTGAGCCAGCGCGCCGCCTCGTGCTCCTTGAGTGTGAGAGCGCCACTCTCAACGTGACACCAGTAGCAATGCATGGTAAGGTGGAATGTTGGATAGTCCCATTCTACGGTTTGTACAAAGCGTTCAATAACAATTCTGGTTTCCAGTTCTTCCCAGATTTCACGTTTTAATGCTTCCTCCGGAGTTTCACCAGGTTCCATTTTCCCGCCTGGAAATTCCCATCCATCTTTGAATTCACCATATCCGCGTTGTGTGGCAAAGATACGATTGTTGTTATCGTGTATTATAGCGGCTACTACTTCTATTTGTTTCATATTGACTGTTTATGCGGTCCACTCAAAGTCTTCCATTAATTCATCTGGTAAAGGTGTATCTAGATGTATGTCATATAGAATGGAACCATTAGTTGTGATGCCTTTACGAGGGTTGTTTAATTTCCCGGTTCCTATAAATGTAAAAGGCATAGTAATACCATTTTCTGATTCGACCTTTCTGACGAAGATAAAAGCCTGTGTGCTGTTTCTTTGCTTGTTTTCTTCGCTCTTAGATATATTGGCGATACTTTCCCATTGAAAAGTTTTATTGTCCAGAAACTTATCTTTGTAGTTTAGGTGCTCTTCGATTGAACTGTCCTTTTTTAAAGCTGCGAAAATATACATAACTCCGTTCTTGTAATATGTTCCTTTCATATTACTATCTGGGTCATAGAGAATCTTTAATAAAGCTTGATCCTTTCTGTAATCTTGATATAATAAGAATTCTTCATCATTTTTGTAGCTCATGGAGTATTGAGATAAGCCATATTCTAATAAATCAGAAACAAACTCTTTAAACTCCGGTTCTATCTCACAACAGAGTTCCAATATGCCATTAGATTGAGTCAAGACTCCTCCTTCTTTCATAAATATTAAAGCATGGTCGTATTGTTCAGTGGCGTAATTGGATATGGTTTCTTTAAGCAATGAGCAGATTGATGCTTCAGAGTTGTTACCGTCTAAAATAGATCTGAGAATAATAAATTCATGCCTGCGAACGAGAGGTAGAAGATTAGAAAGATAGTTGATTACGGTAATCTGTTTTTCTGTGAATGATGGTATATCTTCACCTATGCCTTTCAAGAAGCCATAGTATGAATTGGTCTTCTTCCCATTAATCTTAATCTTCATGAATTTCAATAGGTTGGGCGCATAATCACTGTTGATATAATCTATGTGCTTGGGGCAGGTGGGTGTATTCAGATAACCTTTGAAGTTCAGATAATCCTTTTTGAGATAGCGAATCTGGTTAAAGTTTTCATTCTCAATATGATTTATGATTTCTTCTTTAGAAAGATCATCAATGTTTATTGATACCCCATAGTCTTGCAGACCTAGGTATTTAAAGTCATCATGTACCATCCTCTTTAGAAGTTTCTTTTCAAGGATATAGCCTTTTGATAGACTTCCAAGAGCGAGAGCTATATGCACACTACGTCTGTAGCTATTCCCAATAAAATCCAAAATAGTTACATATGGCTTATTGGGGTACTTTCTGAGTCCTCGTCCTAATTGCTGAATAAATATTGTACTAGACTCAGTAGGACGCAAAAAGAGAACCATGTTAACGGCGGGTATATCAACACCCTCGTTGAGGATATCTACAGCAAATAGTATCTCGAGTTTTTTGTTTTCATTCTGAAGGTCATTGAATGCTCGTATACGTTCACCTGTGTTGTTTTTGCCGCTTAAGTAAGTTGTGTGATAACGTTCTCCTAAATTTTCAGACATCATACGTGCATGTTGGATATTGCGGCAGAATGCTAAAGCTTTCAATTTTTGTCCTGCCGGACGGTGTGCCTCAATTTGCTGACAAATAAAGTCGCAATTACGCTCATCGGATATTTGAGCTATGAGTCGTCGTTCGTCTGAATCAGAAAGTCCGTAGTTTATAAGTTCATCACGGATACCATAATAATGGAAGGGTACAATTAAGTCGTTAATGATAGCATCACGAAGACGCAGCTCATATGGTATGTTATTGCCGAATAGTTCTACAACATCTTTGTTGTCCATTCGGTTTTCAGTAGCCGTGAGACCAAGCAGAAACTCTGGCTCGAAATAATTTATTATTTGCTGGTAGGTATCGGCTACTGCATGGTGGCATTCATCAATAATTATATAGTCAAATTCTTTTGTGTTGAATAGCTCAAGTGAACGACACATGGATACATTTGTCGTGAAAATGAAATCAGCTTCAAGCTCTTTCTTTTCACCAGTATACATTCCACATGACTTCATTCCTCCAAAAACCTCTTGGAAAGTCTCAAGTGACCTTCTCAAAATGGAACCTTCATGAACTACGTATAACAATCTGTTAGGATTGAAATTCAGGGCATCAAATGCTGCGAGATATGTTTTTCCTGAACCAGTAGCTGATATAATAAGCGCCTTTGTCTCTCCTATAGCTCTATAACGATTAAGTTCTCGGAGTGCTCTGCGCTGCATGTAATTGGGCTTGATTTGATGCTCGACAAGATCATAATCCATATCCCAACGTTCGATTGCGAAATTAATCTTTTGGGCATATAGCTTAATATGATCCTGATTCAACTCATATGTTTTGTTCCAAAGGTCTTGGAACTCAAAACAAATGCTTTTGTATGTCTCGTCATGTTTCTGACAATCTACAACAAGATCCCATTCAATGTTTTTAAGTAGGGCATATCGGGTGATATTGGAAGAACCCACAATGACTTCACATCTATTTTCAAAATCAAAGATGTATCCCTTAGTATGAAAACCGTTGGTTGAATAATTCTTTTCATCAATGAAACACTCATCATCTAGATGACATTCAAAGTTCGGATAGGCATTTGATAGCCTTAGAAAAAAGTTAAGAGATTCAACATCTGTAAAATTCTGATATGTAGAAGTAATGAGAAAGCCTTTAGCTCCACGTCCAATAGCCTCTTCAATGTCTTTGGATAATAACACCAGTCCTGCTTTCTTTATGAAACTTACAGAAAAGCGGAACTCCTTGCACATTCGTAGGTTTGCCTGAATGGTCGAAAGAAATGTTGTGTCAGAATAGTTAGTAAGAAACCTCGATTCCATAATAAGGTTAATTCGGCACTATAAATCCTTTTTATATATGCAAATATAATGTTTTTGTACAATTGGGGCCTGTCCCCTTTTGTACTTTTTTCCAAGCGCAAGGAACTTTTGGGGTATCGGTATCGGAAACCATCGACGCCCGTGTCGCAGTGAACCGACTAAGGAAGTGAGAGTAGAGAAAGCTCACTTTCTTTACCGAACGACGAGGAGGAAAAGAATTTCTTAACGGGAGGGGCCCCTTTTGCGTTTGCAAAATAAAAGAAGGTTCATCCCATTGGTCGATGGACAATGTGATAGGGCCTTTAGGCCCGTAGTTTTAGATACTGATACCCCAAAAGTTCCCCTTGAAAAACGAGCAAAAGGGGCCAGTCCCAATTGCACGCTTATCGGCCCATTTCCGGAAATAAAATACTGAAAAAACCAAAGCAAATTCAGCAAAAAACTAAAATGAAATACTGTATAAAACCAAAATAAATCTTTGCCATTACGCAAAAAGACTTATTGCATATACCAGGGAGGATGGGGTTAAGGTCGTTCCACTGGCTTGTCTGAAATGGTAAGGAATTCCACGATGACTTGATGGCTCGTTAACTTACAATTGAGGTCAATACTTCCTCAAAGTTATCAGTAATCAAATCAAACATCTTATACATCAGCTCCGGATCCTCCTTGTCGGGGATGTAGGCAATGACCTTCTTGCCGGCACCGGCCATCCAGCCGGCCTCGGTGTGGGCGGATCGGCCGCAGGGGAGTACCAGGACGCAGACATCGGCCTGGCGCATGGCGTCAAAATCGCGCTGGAATCCGTATCGGGCCCATTCGTGGTCCAGGTGGCTTATGTAGTCCTGGGTGGTCCAATTCTCCCAATCAGGATCCACATCTTTCCAGAAGAAGCCACCTTTGCCATCGGGTGGGTTGCGGAAATCAAATACTTGGTGTCCCTGCTCGCGGAGCTTCTTTACCACTTGGGGCTGGTAGGGGTTTTTCCAGCTGGAGGCTACGTATATCTTGGCCATAAAAATTGCTTTGTCTTGATTAGGTTAGTGATTCAAAAGCAAATATACTAATTATACTGCTAATTCAGCTATGAGCGTTCATAGACGAGCCATCTACGAACCATCTATCTTACCACTATCTTACTACTATCTTCGGTGAAAGGTTCCGAGCCGGCCACAATGCGATAAAGAATTCACTCAAAGGGGTCGTTTCGTTTTGCGTCATTTGACGCATTCTTAAACGACCCCTTTGAGTCACGCCACACCCCGTTCAAATTCGTTCAAAAACCGCTTGCTTTCCGATGCTCCCGCTCCTGCAAATGGAAACCTCAATTTAGGATTCATATTTTGCCATAGACGTTTTCTTTTATGTATGTTTGTACACAATATAATAACCCAGGTCTTGTTGTTGAGAACTCATTATGATTGAATTATTAAAACACCGATTCCTTGAAAACATGGTCCGCCACCCAAATCTTGATTGGGCGGTGGTGGAACAGTTTCTTCGTAATAATCCCAAAGCCATTCAAACGCTGCGACTTATGGAGGAGAGCGGGGGTGAACCGGATTTGTTACAATTGGACAGCGGAGAACTGATATTTTGTGACTGCTCGCAAGAGTCTCCTGCTCTCCGTAGAAGTCTATGTTATGATAATGAGGCTCTCAGCCTCAGGAAAAAGAACCCAC
>Ga0247608_10002753_pt1 | contig 21408 bp, 15 predicted proteins | sample 176DNAGHGlowgp2_FD_193490 | JGI IMG/M metagenome (GOLD analysis project Ga0247608, IMG submission 193490) | Sheep rumen microbial communities from Palmerston North, Manawatu-Wanganui, New Zealand - 1766 DNA GHGlow gp2 | ecosystem: Host-associated > Mammals > Digestive system > Stomach > Rumen ...
TTCGAGACCTATAAAGCCGATGGTACTATAAGTGGTGGTATGTTGCCCAAAATAGAAAACGCACTTGCCGCCATAGATGCAGGCGTCAAGCGCGTTATCATCACCAAGGCCACAGCCATCGACGGCCAGCATCGCACGGTGATTACCAAATAAAGAAATTACGGCATTTTGCCGTGAGAGATTTTCAATGCAGAATCAGATATCCTTATAGATATCCTTCATCGTGCAGGGGAACCAGAAAGTAGCAACAGTTTTCTTGTCGGTACCAGAATCCAGATAGAACTCACCACCGAGCATGTCAACAATAGCCCTGCAGATGGCAATTCCTAACATTGAAGATTTGCCGGCATCTTTCAGTGCTTCATCTTTCTGAAGGAACGAGAAGATGTCCTCGCCAACCAACTCGGACTGCCCCATGCCTGTATAGGCGATAGAGACTTTAAGTCCTCTACGCTCACAATTATATCTGATGAAGATGTCGCCCTGAACAACATGATTAGCAGCATTCTTCAGAAGATGCATCATCAGCTGGTGCATGAGATTGGTGTCAAGAATAGCCCTGCAATGAGGCGAGAGCTCTGTGGTGACACGTACAGCAACATCAGGCTTGGTGAAGTTCATGGCCTCACGCCGATAGGACGCCATGAGTTCAGTCAGGTTGACCTCTATGAACGTGAAGGATGGTGTAATGCCCTCGAACTTGGACATTTCGTTAAGCTGTTCGACAAAATCAATCAACTCCCTTGAATGCTCAGAAATATTGGTCACCAATTCCTTTGTCTGGGCATACTGCATGTTTTCACCGTTCTCATCAAGGATCATGTTGCAATAGCCATTGATGGCATTCAACGGTGAGCGGAGCGTACGGCTGATATTATCAATAAACACCGACTTTATTTGGTCACTCTTCTGAGCACGCTTTAATGCTACATCCAAAAGTTTTACATAGTGGTGATGAACAACCAACAAACAAATGCAAAAGGCAATCAGTAAAAGAACTATAATCAAAATTGTAATACCCATAGTAAATACCAATTAGAATTTAGAAATGTATGAATTCTTGAACAAATGAATTACAATCTTCCATCAACGATGTCACGTGGCAGGATGCCTTTTACGTCATAGACCAGTCCATTCTCTTTCAGCATCGATTTGATGTCGAGTGTCAGGAATTCCTTGTGGGCGACAGCCAGGATAATGACATCATACTGATCCTCTGGCAGTTTGTTCACGATGGGAACGTGATATTCCTCCTCTACATGAGCTGCATCGGCCCAAGGGTCAAATACGGTGATGTTCTTGGAATACTCGTTCAGGGCATTGTAGATATCTACCACCTTTGTGTTACGAATGTCAGGACAGTTCTCCTTGAACGTGATGCCGAGAATCAGCATCTTGGCATCCTTTACCAACAAGCCCTTCTTGTTCATCATCTTGATAACTTGCTCAGCCACATATTCACCCATCGTATCATTCAGTCTGCGAGCCGTCATCATAATACGGGGCCATACACCATATACCTGAGCCTTCTGAATCAGATAGTAGGGGTCAACGCTGATACAGTGACCGCCGACGAGTCCTGGCGACAGCTTGATGAAGTTCCACTTTGAGGCAGCAGCTTCGATGACGTCATGTGTGTCGATACCCATGACATTGAAGATACGTGCCAACTCGTTCATGAAGGCAATGTTCACGTCGCGCTGACTGTTCTCGATAATCTTCGAGGCCTCGGCAACCTTGATGCTTGAAGCCTTGTGCGTGCCGTTCACCAACACTGTATTATAGATGCTGTCTACAAAGTCTGCAATCTCTGGTGTGGAACCGGATGTCACTTTCTTGATTTTCTCTACTGTATGTTCTTTATCGCCGGGATTGATACGTTCTGGTGAATAGCCTGCATAGAAGTCAACATTGAACTTCAGACCACTGACGCGCTCTACCACTGGCAAGCATTCGTCTTCCGTAACGCCTGGATACACTGTGCTCTCATAGACCACGATGTCGCCCTTTGAGATCACTTTACCCACGGTCTCACTGGCTCCGCGCAGTGGTGCCAAGTCAGGATAGTTGTCTTCGTCAACAGGCGTAGGTACAGCCACCACATAGAAGTTACAGTCGCGAATCTTTTCCAAATCCGTTGTACATACGAATCCATGGTTGTTAATGGCATCCTGCAAGAGTTCATCACTAACCTCGTTGGTTGCGTCATGTCCTTGCATCAGCGCATCTACGCGACGTTGGTTCATGTCGAAACCAATTGTTTTAAACTTAGTAGAAAAGAGTCGGGCCAAGGGCAGACCTACATAACCCAGACCGATAACACAGATTTTTGTTGATTCAATAGAATTCATGATATTTATTAATATTATAGTGTTTATTCTAAGATAATCAGTTTTCCTTTTTCCAGTTTCCAATTCACTTCACCCTCCATAGCCAGGACGACATTGGTCAGGTAGATGGCCTCCTTACTATGTCCAGCCTTGGACAGGTATTGCTTGGCATCTTTCAGGTGGCGGGTTCTCACACTGGCGTAAGCAGCATTGAAATTTGCTGTTTCGTCATCGGGGAACTGGCGGGCTGCAATGTACAATGCGTCCGACCAACCGTCGCTGCCCTCCTCATAACTGGTCGCTACTAAATACATCTCTTCCAAGCTGAGTGCTTCAGGATGGGTGTAGATGAGTTTCCGGGCCTCTCCCACAGGATAATGCTGGACTTCATATTCAATGATATAGTCCGTATGGCGCAGGCCTGGATATACATGCTTGTGTAGCCACTTGTAGGGCTGACCTCCACCTACCTGTTTCAACACTTCTTCCTTGGCATCTGGTTCCATGTCGTTGTCAATCACCTGAAGCAGCTCATCACGGTATTCTCTCACGACGGCAGACGCTTCGGGGGTCTCCATGAAATCCTTGCTGTCATACCAGAAGTCGCCCTTCACTCTTCGTCCATCCATGTTATTCAGGAAGCCACGCAGGTTGTCCCAGTCCTCTGGCGTGTAGTCGTTCTTGAAGAGGCTTTCCTCAAATCCGTATTTCTGAATCAAGTAGTTCATCAGCGACGCTGTTCTTCCTTTGGCCAGACGGGTGTTATTGCTATAGGGACTCTCAGGTGAGGCATAGCCATGCAGGGAAATCTGGGTGACATGGATCGTCCTGTCGAACAAGGCACTGTCAACCGTTGCCTTGATACGTGCCAGTTCGCTTGGATTCTTGCGATAGCTGGGGTATATGATCATCTCGTTGACGGGGAAGTCCAGGAAGGCACGTCCCAGTATCTGACGCTGTTTCACATTTTCTGCTTCAGGTATTACCAAAGGCATGATGGGACATTCTTTCAGTCTCTTCTTTCTTACCACTGGTTTCTTCACCTTTGGCTTCTTGATAAATAGGTAGGTCAATCCGATCTTCAGATTGGTACGTCCGTCAATGGGCGTATCGTATGCTACGCCATTAAAATGATCCTCAAACACATTCTGACTCACTTCGGCACCTATGCGCCACTTGGTGGCTATAGCGTATGTAGCCGTCAAACCTACGCGGGCAGCAGGAATCAATTTGCTGGAACGCGAATAGGGATGTGTATACGACAAGGGCACTTCGTCGAATTTCCAGGTATAGCCCACTCCCACACCGGCAAACGCCTTCATGTTGAATGCCGGTCTCTTGCTCCTTGCTTTCTTCTTTGAGCGTAGCAAGTCACTCACATCGAAAGTAAGATCTCCAAACAAGCCAGTATTGTACCAGCCCCATGTTTCCTGTGTCTCACACTCCTGTACATTACGACTCTTGTTGCGATTAATACGCAGTGCCGCACGCCATCCCCAGAGTCTGGAAAACTCTTTACCGATACCGATAAACGCTCCATAGGCCAAAGGATACTCAGTAAACTCTGTCCATGGCAGGTTCTCGTTCGCCGACTTGTTCACACCAGCGTACAATTGCATATAGAGAGGATCCTTGAGCAGTTTTGTGCTGTCAGCTTTACTTTGTGCATTGATAACCAACGAGCACAGCAAAAGCCCACCTATCAATAATGGTCTTATCATGTCCATCTTCTTAATATGAAACATAAGTGTCTGCGGTTGGTGACTTGTACCACTCCCAGAAGCGCGTTCTGGTTACGTCCTTAGCCCATTTGCTGAAATCTGGATAAGCCGTGAGGATATGTGTATCCTCCTGGGGCCATTTCCATTCGCCAGCCACCAATATGGCTTCTGGCATGAGGCCAGGATCATTAGGCAGCGAAATGGTATTTGTACAGTCTGTACAGGTACCTCGCTGCACTTCTATATAGAAGCGCTTGGCATCGTTATTCATAGTATAGCCCTTCGGCCAAGGCACGCAGTCTACCCGTACAAAGGGCGTAGAAGTCATCGATGAAGTAGTGTTGATAAGTCCTAACTTGTCTTTCTGTCCCAACAGTTCATGTATTTCGCCCAGGTTCTGGTCACCGTCAGGCCCGTCGTAGTGCAGATACATACGTGACGTAGAACCTGCTGCCATGACTGTGACACAGCAAAGTTCATTCTCATAGTCAGGCTGCAGTTTTATCACAGCATCGTTGAAGTCAAAGTCTGCATCTCGGTATACATCCTCAAAGGCCAATGTCCAGGGGAATGGATCGTACAGGGAGGAAGAGAAGAAATTGGGGACTGTGATGTCGGGCAAATAGTTGATATCCACCTTAGTCACCACGCCGAAGATTACGTCGTTACAGTCATAATCACCGCCTTCGACAATATCTTCCATACCCATCCATATCACCTCTCCTTGATCCATGACGAAGCTGCGGTGCAAGCCATCAATATTCAATGCTTCTGCCGAAAAACACGTACCCATAAAGTTGTATGCATAGTTGGTGTAAGGCTTTACTCCCATCTTTTGTAGTTGTTGCCACTGATCAGGGAAGGGGCGTTCGTCAGATCGCAGATAGAATCCGATGTGCATTCCTATGGGCACGTCAACATCGAACGAGATGCCACGGAGTGAAGAAATGTCATTTGGGTATCGGTTAAACACTGCTTGCATATTGTAGGCGTTATCACCAATGCGGTCCATATTTACAGAATAAGTAGAACCATAATGGTCATGCAGATCAAAATTGGCATTGTACCAGGTGTTGGCCAAGAAAGTGTGACCATCTACCACGTCATCCCTGTCGAGCTTGTATTGCACCTTGGCCAATCCGTCAATATAGTCCCATTTATGAGTTTCCGACAAATCCACATATTGAATGTCTTCATAGGTGCCGGGTGAATGGTAGTAATAGCCTAAGATGCGTTGGTCCTGGTCTTCCTCGTAGCCATTTACCCAAGTGATGGTGAATGGGCCGTTGGATATCAACTCGTAATTAACATTCATTCCTAATTCCTTGGCGTCAGTGTTGTTACGCGAAAGGTTCATCATAGTAAAGAAGTCATACAACTGACCCATCTCAAACTCATAGTATTGTGCACGCAGTCTTGAATCAGAACGTCCAATAATGCTGTTTCCCACAAGCGATGATGCCGGTGCCCTTAAGGATCTTGATGCATCGTTCTTCTCATTGGTGTTGATATTGACTGTTTCTTCGGCCTTTCCAGTCAGGACTATCTCTACGTTTGCGACCTTGCTGTTGCAAATGTAGGTCAAATTGACGTTGTCCTCTTGGCCTTGTGGAGCAGTCATGACAATAGTACCACTCCTCTTCATCTCCACGTAATCATAAAAGGTGGCTTTTTCTTTTGACGATAATAGCCATATCTTTACAGGAGCATCGGTGGTAACGTTGACTTTGATGGCCACAGTCGTTGTCCACATTTGTTGCGGACTGATTTCGCCTTCAAGCTCATCAATTAAGGAGGCATTGGTTCGCTCTAATTCTGTTGCTTCCTCGTGGCTACAGCCTAAGAGCAAAAAAACGAGGGCAAGTAATAATGCTAAGTGTTTCATATTAGAATTTAAAATATTTCAATTCACAAAGAAGCCTTACATAAATAGATTGTATCCTCATGACAGCACTCTCCCATCTGCTTAAATGCTTTACCCAAGAAGCCATATAATGATGAATTGTGCGTGTGTTATCGGTAATCTTCAGTTCCCCAGTATAATAGTTTAAGGGACAGAAATAATCAATTGGATATATTAATAAATCATTCACACTGACGATTCCACCATCAAGCACTTGTTTGCACTTATAATTTAACAAATTTGTTGCTTTAAGAGTCACGTTGCCCGTATTTTTACCATTCCATCTGATATAGTGGTTGTGTTCATAGTAGTTTACCATTTGACCAAAGAATGAATGACCTTTATATACGCCCATTCCCAGACCAGCAGCCATATTACCATTAGGATTGTCGAAGGGAGTTCCCATTTGGCATTCAAAACCCATAAAGCATCCTTTTGCCAGAATATCATCCAATGGACGAATTACTTCCACATCAGTATCAAAATAGACACCGCCATAATGAAAGAGTATCCAAAAACGGGCATAGTCACTTACATGAGCATATTTCTTCAGTCTATAGGCTTCAGCTGAGTAAGAACATTGGTAGACATTGAAGTTCTGCTCATTCCATTCTTTGATTTCATAGTCCGGAAGGAACTTCTTCCAAGAAGCAATGCATTTTTTTGCCAATTCAGGTAACGGATTGCCACCAAACCAGCAATAATGAATGATTTTGGGAATCCTTTCCATAGGTATGAGATTTAATGTTAGACAATTGATATTTTAACGCTTTTGTATCTTTTTCTGGATATAAGTCTTGAAGAGTATTTTTTCTTCAGTATTCATGCCTGCGTAATAGCTGGCAGCAACTGTTCCTATAACGGTCATGGCAATCGTGAGGAGTGAGTATGTCAATCCCGGAAATCCAATAGTCTTCATGACGAGAGGTACAACAGATGATAATGCCAATACCGTAAGACATGGTCTGACAACCATCTTCAGATAGTCCTTTAAGTCCATGCTTATCATCGGTAAAGCGATATGCACAGCAAGCAGATAAGCAAAGAAAACATAGATGAAGTAAACCGCAAATACCGTCCATGCTGGTCCACCAAGATAAAGAACGAGGTAGGCTGTTGGAAGAATGGCGAGCATGAGGCAATTGATCAGCAATTCGTATTTCTTGATTTTTCCGGTCGATGATACTGCTGTGCCTAAAGGAGCAATGTTTTTTTGTACTATCACCACGGCAAGTAGCAAACGAACGAATAAGACGGAATCTACTGGAACTTCCTTTAGCCAAATACCGAGTATAGCAGGTGTTTCTGTAACTAAGGGCAGACACAAAGAGAGCATCAGGCAGAAGGTGAGTCTGCTTCCTCTATAGATGAGTTGGTGTGTTTCTTTTAGCTGTCCACTGGCGTATGTCTTGGTAATCTGCGGTGTGATGGCTGTTAGGAAGTTGTTTGCAAAATTGCCTATAGTTCCTTCCACTTGTGCTGCAATACCACGAGCAGCATTGACAATGGGGCCAAAGAACACGTTCAATAATATGTTCAATCCTTGCGTATAACAGACGTATGATAGGTTTCCCAACATGTTCCATCCCGCAAAGATGGCCATCTCCTTAAAGAGTCCTTTGTTGATAATCCACTGATATTTACATTCCTTGAAATTGTGGAGGCAATAATAGTTGTAGACCATTCTTATGAGAATCTTCTCACAGGCAAATAACAGCGCATAGAAAATAAGTCTGTCGTAGTCGAATATTAATAGTAAATAGACTAATAACAGCCTCATGATTGCATCAAGGATTGCAATATAGGCGAACGACTTCATCTTCTCATGTGCAACAATGGCTGCAATGTACGGACAACTTAAGATGTCGATGACCGCAGTGAAGATACTAATGTGGTAACACCAGAGGGCAGCGGTCATTCTTTCTGGAGGAATAACCATCTCCTTCACTACGAACCAAAGCCCTACGGTCTCACCTAAAATGACAATCAAAAACGAGATGATGATATATATATTCAGACTTGTTATAAATACCTCATGAAGTTTTTGCTTATTGCCTGTTCCTAATTCAAAGTTCAAGTAGCGTCGCGTTGAGACGGTCATGCTGTCATTGATAAATCCTAACATGATAACCACGCCTCCTACGACATTATATATACCAAAATCCTCCACACCCAAAGTATCCAACACGATTCTTGATGTGTATAGATTAATACAGATTAAGAGTATCATCCTGAAATATAACAGAATGGTATTCTTAAACAATCGTGAGCTACTGGGTGTGTAGGACATGGAGAAGTATGATGTCAGATGTTAGATGGAAGATGTAAGAGGTTATCTCTTGTCATCCCATCCGAAGGGGTGTGCAGCCAATGGCATCCTTGCCATAGGATGATAATCACCCTTCAAGCCGATGGGGGAGGCATTGCGGATGTCGCTCACAATCTCGATGCTGGGACGAGCCTCGCTGATACGGAAGCCCTCACCAGCCAAAATCTTCTCATAACTCTTAGTGTGCAGCTCTGTGAAGCCTATGCTGAATTCAAACTCTTCACCATCGATGTTCAGTGTGCGATAGGTTCTCTTCTCACCTTGAACGGCATTGGGAGGAAGACACTCGGCATTGATGCTCAGGAAATAACGAACACGGGCTTTCTCCAGTTCTAGGTAACCAGACACACGGTCGAAGCTCATCACATGAACCACATTGCGCTTTACGGGACCGAACACCCACTGCAGCATGTCGTAGAAGTGAACACCGATGTTGGTAGCCACACCGCCACTCTTGCGGATGTCACCCTTCCAAGAAATATAGTACCACTTACCACGCGAGGTAATATAAGTAAGGTCTACATCATGAATCTTGTCCTGAGGGCCTTCATCCACCTTTTTCTTCAGGGCTACGATGGCATCGTGCAGACGCAGCTGCAGGATGGTGTAAGCCTTATGACCTGTTTCCTGCTCCATCTCTACCAAGTTGTCGATGTTCCAGGGGTTCAGCACCAACGGCTTTTCACAGATGACGTCTGTTCCCAAGCGCAATCCGTAACGGATAAAAGCATCATGCGTGTAGTTAGGAGTACAGATAGAAGTAAAGTCCAGCTTGTTTTCCTTACGCATCTGCTTCGAGCAGAAACGGTCGAACTGCTCATTCTCTGTATAGAACATACAGTCAGGGAACGAACTGTCGAGTCGTCCCACACTGTCGAACTTGTCATAGGCTACCATCAGATTGTTACCAGTATCAGCAATAGCTTTAATGTGACGAGGGGCAATATAGCCCGCTGCACCGATAAGAGCAAAATTTTTCATTTTAGTTTTCTTTTTAGTCATTTCTTTATTATTTGGTTTATCTATATTTTTCCCATTTTCAATGAACATATGTTCGTGAGCGTTTTCACATATGTTCGTAGTGGGTATGAACATATGTTCATTGGGCTATGAACATATGTTCCTTGGAATGATAGTATTTGTATAGTATTTCTAGGGGATGAACGGCCTTTATTCCTGTACCATCCAAGATTTGCTGTCGGCACGAAGTTCCGGGTGCAATGACATAAGTTGGAACAGAATTTTCAATTTTCAATTTTCCATTTTCAATTTCTCTTACAGAGGGGAAAAGCACCATTTCACCGATTTCTAACGAAGTCTTATAATGTTCCTCCTCGTAGCCGAACGAACCAGCCATACCACAACATCCGCTTGGAATAACATTCACTTTGGCATTCAGTAATTGACGTAATACTTCTGCCATCACTTCTACACCTACCAATGCCTTTTGGTGGCAATGACCGTGTAGGAATATCTCTATAGGAGTTTGGTTGAAACTCTCGCGTCTGATATGACCTGCCCTGATTTCGCGCAACAGGAATTCATCGAACAACAGACTATGCTGACCTAATGCTTTGGCATCATTGCGAAGTTCTGCAGGCACCAAATCAGGGTATTCGTCTCGGAAGGAGAGGATGCATGATGGCTCAATACCTACCAAGGGCTTTTCTTCCGATACGATGTCCTTTAACATCCGCACATTTTGGCTTGCCAGTTGTTTTGCACGTTTCAGGCACCCCTTTGAAATAGCTGCCCGTCCACTCTCTTGATGTTTGGGAATGCTCACACTATAGCCCATGGTGGAAAGCATGGCTATGAAAGCCTCTGCTATCTCAGGCTCATGGTTACGAGTAAACTCGTCCAAGAAGAGCCATACTTTCTTATCGCCTTCCTTTATCTGCTTAGAGATATACATTTTCTTAAGCTTCGGAAGTTCTCGTTCGTCTGCAAACCCTATCGCCTTTTTGATGAGCGATGCTGTAGGCTTGAACGAAACGAAGAAGTTATAAAGCGGACGAAGGTGCTGGAAGTAATCTTCCATTTGTGCCGTTCTGGCTACTAACCATGAACGTAAGGGTGTGCCATGCTGGTTGTAATAATGCTGCAACAATTCTGCCCTGAGTCTTGTGATATCCACATTCGATGGACATTCACCATGACAGCCCTTGCAAGCCAGACAAGTATCAAGAATTTCCTTGATGCTGGTCCATTCGCCACCACGAGTTAATAGCTCGCGTAACACATTGGCTCTTGCTCGGGTAGTCTTGAGTTCGTCGCCACTGACCTTGAAGGCAGGACACATTGTTCCACCAATGATATTGGATTTCCTGCAATCACCAGAGCCATTGCACTGTTCGATGGTACACATCAAGGCATGTGTCTGTGACTTGGCTCCTGTGGCACCTGGTGCAGTACACTCATCAAATGCTGCTTTCCAATTGAAATAGGTTTGGTCAGTACCGATTAATTCTTCTATCTTGTATTGCTGGCCTTCTTCAAATCGGAGCATGGAGTCCATTGGCAGCGTATTCACTATCTTATGGCGATTAAACAGGCCTTCAGGATCCCAGCATTGCTTCACCTGTCGCATCAGTTCGTAAGCCTTTTCTCCATAAAGCAAAGGGATGAACTCTCCACGCAACCGGCCATCACCATGCTCACCACTGATACTTCCACGATGTTTCTTCACCAACAGAGCTGTCTCTTGTGCTAATGTGCGGAAGAGTACCCTACCCTCTTTCGTCTTTAGGTTGAGAATTGGACGCAGATGTAGTTCTCCTGTACTGATGTGGCCATAAAATACACACTTTGCTCCTAACTTGTCCAGCAATTCCCGGAAGTCTTTCATGTAAGCCGGCAACCTGCTTGGGGCTACAGCCGTGTCTTCAATGACACCCATGGGTTTTGCATCGCCCTTCATACTACCAAGGATGCCTAATCCTGCCTTACGCAAATTCCACACCTTGCTGACATCGGCACCATATACGCGCGTACATTTATATATAAGTCCACTGTCAAGTAGGTCTTTTTCCAAGGCTGCTGCTTGGCTATCTAATTCTTCTCTGGTTTCAGCCCTCAACTCTGTAATGAGTAATGCGGCTGGATCCCCCTCTACGAAGAATCGATTACGTTGTTGTTCTGCGTTGCTCTTGCTCAGTTCTAAGATTTCGCCGTCAATCAGTTCTACAGCTGTTGGCTGGTGTTTCAAAGCAACCAGATTCGCCTCGAAGCTTTTCTCCATGGCATCGCAATGACCACAGACCGCCATGACCTCCTTGGGGGGCAATGAATCAAGACTTAGCGTAATCTCCGTAATAAATGCCAGTGTTCCTTCACTTCCTGCCAAAAGTTTGCAAAGAGCCAATCCTTTGTCTTCCTCAACAGATTCAATGGCTTCATCGATAGCATAGCCACAACTGCGACGTTGCAATTCTTTGTCCGGATAACTCTTTTCTATCAGCGAACGAGTCTTATCATCTGATACCCAATGTTCCAACTGAGACAATATGGCATCCAAAAGCGGTAGAGATTCACGATAGCCTGTCTCTGCTAATTTCTGTGTATCAAACGACGTTCCATCCGACAAGATTCCTTTGCATGCAATCACATGATGTCGTGTACTACCATAGACCAATGAATGTGTACCGCAGGAGTTGTTGCCAAACATACCGCCAATGCAACAGCGGTTGCTGGTAGAGGTCTCAGGGCTAAAAAACAGACCGTATGGTTTCAAAGCAATATTCAACTCATCGCGCACCACGCCAGGCTGTACCCTTGCCCAGCGTTCCTCAGCATTGATTTCCAGTATTTTGTTCCAATGCTTGCTGATATCCACAACTATACCACTACCCACCACCTGACCTGCCAGTGAGGTGCCGCCAGCCCTCGGAATCAGGTCAACACCTTTTTCCTTGGCTATGCGCATGAGTTCCCGTATGTCGTCCTCCGTTTCCGGATAAGCCACGCCATACGGTATCTCCCGATACACAGATGCATCGGTCGCGTATGCTATTTTGTGGATACTGTCAGTATATAGTGTCATCAGATTATCTATGCAATGCGTCTCGCCATTTTATAGCATAGCACAAAGCCTGCAAAACCTATGACGCAGCCCAATGTGTTATGAATGACATCGTCAATATTGCAAACTCCACGTCTTGATATTAATTGTATCACTTCAATAAATAGAGAGAAGCTAACACCAATCTTGATAGCATTCAATATATGCTTTTTCTTTAATGCTGCACCGGTCAAAAAACCAATTGGCATGAACAGCACTATGTTCAGTATGTTCTGAGCCAGCATTTTGTTATATATTCCTATATAGCTTTTAAATGGGCATAGTACGTATTTCATTTCATCAGATTCTGTTCTGAAGATGATCGTTGTGCATAATACTAAACCCACATATCCAATAAACAAACATACTGAGGCTTTTCGTACAAACATCCGATTATTAATTCTTGTATAATACAGAATAAGGATGATATTACATACAACGATGATAATACCGATGAATATAATGAGGGGAATCCCTGTATCATAGTTCAGAATATAATGAATGATATATCCAATGTTAAAATTCATTATCGGATGCTATTCACTTCAATATCTATCCTTTCGCAAAATAATCTTCCACGAACTTTTCAAGATATGCTGTGGGGTTGATGGTTTGTTCTTCCACTTTTTTCCTCTCTGCTTCCCCGTCTATTTCGATGTCCATTAACTGGCTGACAATCTTCATTGCCTCGTCACCATTGGTTGTCTTGAAGCATCTGTTAGGATAGTGTGTACACTGATAGTCCATATAGCCAACTATCAGCGGATTCAAGTACAAATAGGGGACGCCCAGTAAAAATGCCTCCGAGGCCATCGTAGCGCCCTCTGCTATCATGAATTTGGCGTTCGCTTCCAAGTCGTGCATTTTCTCTGGAGATATTTTCAGCACATAGTCATCATAGAATGGATCCTTTACACTTTTCTCCAGTGAAACAAACACTCGGTAACGTTTGGAAATCTCTTTTACAATATTTTTCTTTGTCTCTTCCGATATTGGATGAACCTTCAAGTCGTGATGCGCATCGTAGGCAATGTAGCGAACTATGACATACTCTTTCGGCTTTACGTTCAGTTCCTCCAAGACTTGCTTACTACTCTTAAAGTAAACGCTATGCAGATAGAGTTGTTCTACGTATGCATTGAATCGAATCTGCTTTTTCTCGTTACCCAGGTTTTTCTTAAAATAGAAAGGGGTGAGGACAGCAGAACAGAAAGGCATATAAAGTTTATGATTCATTGCATTATGCTCTGTGTCATCTATCAGAATGCTTGGTTTCCTAAACAAAAAAGATGTAATGGCACAGGCAGAGGACGCAAAACCCATATACATGTCTGGGTGAAATGTGATCGACTTGCGTATGCACCAAAGAATCATTCTCAGAAGGTTCATAAGCGATGCAACAGTCCCTTTCTTCTCAGGACGCTTATTACGTACGGTGTGCTCAATGCCATAATAGTCCAGCAATTGGTTGATCATCTTGCTGTCGCGGTTGGTGACGCAGAATTTGTGTCCCTTGGCCTCCATCAATTTGATAAAATTGCGGTAATAGTGGACGTGAGCGGGATGATTAATGTCGATTTGAATTTTCATATTCCAATTTAATGTTTATGAGGATGACTATGTTATAGTTTTGGCATGCAAATATCCTTTTGGTATATATTATAGTTGGTTTCAATAAGAACTTTTATTATTTTGCCTTAATAACACTCCACAAAAACATAATACCAATAGCGACACTACAAATAAGTGAATATGGAATGCGTTGAAGAATCTTTGATTTCTGCCACTGGGATAGCCCGTAAAACGAAACGATGTATGTAAGAGGTATGTGTGGCATCACCTTACGCAACTCCAGACTTGCGGCAACTATACCAGTAACTAACATCTCTACCAAGATGAATATGGTGATAGGTAGCAATTCTTTCACTTTATTTTTAAAGACAAGAAAAAGTCCTCCCAAAAAAGGAAATATCATAAAAAGTCTATATGTCAGACCGGCACCATAATATTGAATGGTTGACGGTGCTTCATGTTTAGTAAACAGTGTTGGGAATGGTCCAAAAAAGCCACCGAATATGTTTACAAAGATATTGAAGCCACCCGAATATGCCTTGTCATTTCCACTCTCTGCCATTTTTTCGTCATAGCTGCCTGAATAGCGATCTGTCAAATCCATCATATATTTTATCGATACAAGCAACATAGCTGCAGCAGCCAAATAGAAAAAGAAAGACAAAGCACTTCCATGTTGTTTGACTGCAACATAGATACCAAATGACATAATGAGGAATACGGCTACTGCAGGTCGGAAAAAAAATATGATACATAAGAAGAAAAGAGCCAGCAGATATGCGTAGTTGCTTTCTTGATGCATACCCCTGGAGAGATTATACATCGTACAAATGATAAAGAAAACAAACATAGGCTCCTTCAGGAAAGTACAATTTAACATAACAAGGAATGACGACGTCCCATAAGCCATTGCTCCAACAAAAGCGTGTGACACTGGCATGTAATGGCTACCTATGCGAAACAGCAACACAGATGATATAGCACCTGCTACCATATAGGAGAAGTTAAGAAAGAACTTGCTGGGTATGATGGACATCAGAAAACTGTCATACGTAAAAGCACCCCAGTCGTCGAAATCGTATGTTTTTATTATGTACTTCATGTTTTCCCAAAACCCCACCTGATACGCCCTCATACTTTCTTTGAAGTATAGCATAGCGTCTTTCTTGGTCATCATAAAGGTATCACCTTCATAATACTCGGACAAGGACATGAATACACTCCCTAATAATATGCTGTATGTCAACACTGTCACGAATAATGTTTTTTCGGAATAGTCTCGTTCCTCTTCCTTCGCAAAGAATAGCAACAAGCCCATCTGCGAAATAAATGCCCAAAATGTCCCTACAGCCATCAGATCAAAAGAGCGCTGATTGGTTATACAGGCTATCATACCCATCGACAGCAAACCGTAGATGAAGATATTGTTATGATGCTTGTAGAGCATTCCCTTTTATCCAAGTTCGTAATTGCCAGTACCGACCTAAAAACAAAATAGTATTTTTAACTCCAAATACTTTTAACATATTCGCCACACGTCTTGACTTTGAAGTATTTGCATATGAAAATAGGTCGGCATGATTTCGAAGAATGTTAAATGCGATAGTTTTCTCACTTGTTTTCAACTTATAATATACATATGATATGCTGACCCACAAGAGAGACAAGTAGGTCCTGATAGCCGTTGAGTTTTCGCAACCGTTGTCACATTGAACCTTCCAATAGGAAAACATCTTGTCATAACTCTCATATACGCGAAGAGATACCGTAGTAGAGATACTGTTACTATGGTGGTAATACCCGTAGAATTCAATGTTGGTCACACACACAGATTGTATGTGTTGCCAGAGAGTCAGACTCCATTGTACATCCTCGCTGATTAAGCCGGAGTGGAAATACAATTCATCGTCTATCAAGAGTTTTCTGCGTACCAGTATGAAGCAGGCACTCATTTGGAACATCTGTGTCTCCACAAGATGAGAAAAAACAGACTGCGTATCGGGTAATTGTGAAATATGCACCAAGTCATAGTCTCCAAAAGGAACCCTACGTCCGTCTTTCCAGATGTTCACACCCTTGAATACAATCAGATCTTTTCCTTCATTGTTATTATTTATCAACTGCTCCAATCCGTCATTGAGCAACCATTCGTCATCGGAGTCCATAAAAGCGACATATTCTCCAGTCGCCAGTCGAAGCCCCGCATTACGAGCTTCGGACAGACCTTTGTTTTCCTGATGAATCACTCGAATGCGAGTGTCTGCCAATGCCAATTGGTCACACAACCCACCACTACCATCTGTACTGCCGTCATCTACAAGAATCACTTCCAGATTCTTATAGGTCTGCTGTAACGCTGACTGTACGCACCGTTCCAAGTAAGGTGCGACATTATACACTGGGATAACAACACTAATCATATATTCTGCTTAATGTCCAAGTTGCTGTCAGGATATTCTGCCGAGATGCAGCTCCTTTATTCCATACATCTGTCAAAAATTGGGTAAGAGACGGGTCCAATATATGTTCCAATTTCTTCATGTCTGTCTCATACCATGTGTCTTGAGTTTGTTTAATTTTTGGGTTTACCTTCAGCCACAACTCAACGGGTATCATGTCATATCCCGTCTTTCTGCCCATTCTGTTCATCACATACTTATAGAACCTCTTAGCAAAATAACCCACTTTGTTTTCAGGTCTGCACCCCAACTGGAAGGTAGAGGGTGTTTCAAATTGCTTTGGATTATAATTGCGTTGCCAATAGAGATATAGTTTTCTGTCTTTAGTGAGACTAAAAGGAATGCGAAGCATATAACAGAAGAATTCTTCGTACAAGAAAGGAGAGACATACTCAACCCCAAAAGACTGCGCCATTTTCTGAGCGTTCAGACATCTACGCATATCATTCAAACTTTGGAACTCGTTAAAATCTCTATAGTGCTGTTTGAAATTCTCAATACGTATTCTGTCTTCTTCCGTACATCTCAAAGAACGGACGAGTGATTCCCACGAGCGGTCCTTCTTGCCTTTACCTAACTTGTATTTTAGTGATTCTATTATCTGTTCTGACTTAGTGGGATTATCAGCAACTCTCATGTCACCCATAATCTCTCCGCCACCCAATCCTGTGTGAACAATTCCCCATTGAGCCGTATTATAGAAATTCAAGGAGTCATAGACTCCTGACGGTCCAGAATAGACCATCTGGCCTTCGTTGGCCATGCACATGTTTTCACGCTTCAGCAAATGATTCCCTCCATCTATGGGATGGAAGTAAAAATCGCAATTGTTCTTGGATGCTAACTGATGAGCATACTGATAATCAGCAGAAGTGGACTCGCCATAACAATAGCACGTCTGCTCTTTGTAACCATTTTCTAAACCATATAAAAATGTGGTACGGGAGTCCATGCCACCTGACAGCGTTGTGATTTGAGGGAAGCCATTTTCTTCGTTCTTCTGATACTGTAATTTAACAGCTTTATTGAAAAGACGATTAATTTCTCCTGCTGCCTCATTCATGGAAACATCTACCATTCCTGGTTTCTCTATCGTCCTTAACCTTACATCATCGTTAATAAACTCGATATAATCAAATGGTCTTAAGAATTTTATCTCACGAACATACGTCAACTCATCGTAGAACATTCTATGCCATAGCATCATCTTAACGCCTAGACTATCTATAGAATAAGGGAATTTATATTCTTTGACAAGTTCTAATGTGGAAAAGAATGAATCAGAGAAAAGCAGAGTTTTCGAGTTTTTCTCAAAATAATAATATAAACTATGTTTGGAAAGGAGATCATTAATAACATATAGCTGGTTACTCTTTTTGTTGAAGAATACAATAAGATAGCAGCCATGTAATACCAATGGAAGGCACTCCCCTATATGAATAATCATGCAAAGAAGTTCAACAACATTCTCGCATGAGTATTTCTTGAGGCATTCGGACATGTTAAGAAAAAAGCCAAATGTATGAATAGAATACTCATCCGACTCATAGGAAATGTTGTCGTTTTGGAATTTAATAACACCCTGCAATCCTTTAATTGTTAATGATTTACCTTGAAACGCTGCTTTCATCGTTTTACTACACTTTTATATACATTCAGAATTTCTTTTGCTATTGATTCATTAGACAATCCTAGCTCTGATATTCGTTGCCGACCATTTGTTTTCCCTGTAAAAGAAAAAGCCTTTTGTAAATTTTCAACAATAGCATGAGCATTATACGAAGTGATATAACATCCTGTAACTCCAGATAACACCTCTTTTACATCTCCAACGTTGACAGAGACAATGGGGGTTCCGCAAACCATTGCCTCTTTGATTACTTGCGGTGAACCCTCGCGATGGGATGTCATGAGAAGACAGTCTGCCGCATTCATAACTTGATTTACCTGTTCACGATTGAACCCGCGCATCTCTACTAATTGGGCATTTGGAAGCAGTGCCATGGCAGCCTTGGCCAAAGAGCTGTTCTTCACCTCATTGTTAAAAGCTCCTGCAAAGAGTACGTATTTCCCATCTACATCCCAACCAAGCAACTTTCGTGCTTCAACCCTATCTATTGGATAAATAGCAGCAGTATCAACACCACATGGAATGACACGTTGTTTGCTCTTGTGATATCCAGACTGTATTTGTAATTTGTCAGAGACAAAAATGTTATAGGCAGAAAGCCACATTGCCGCTTTTGAAAAAAACAAATTTTTTCCTAAAGCATGAATGTCGCTACCATGGTAAGTTGTCACAACAGGTACAGAGCGTTGGAGATTGGCCAACAATCCGCTGAGTCCATAATGAGCATGGATGAGGTCTGGGTGATAATCACGAATTTTTGCTTTCAACGCATTACGATTGGAAAGGTATCCCATGATGCCTTTTCCGTGAACTCCAAAATAATCTATCTCAATGCCTAACTGATGAATGGCCTTGACCTGCTCAATTATAAAAGGCGTATAGCTTCCTGTATTATGATTAGCGACAATAAGAACTCTCATCATCTTGTACTTTTACGAATATGATACACCAACCCTGTTTATATACTATGCTCAGCAATCAGTTTGCGCATATGTCAAAACATACCTAAAACAACAGCAGTATTCCGCGTCTCCGATAATCCTTGGTTCTGCTGATGAACCACGCAGATGCGAGGTTCACCAGCAGCTATCTTTTATTTTTTAGGATTCAAATACCAGTCAGTGTTCTTTGCACCTTTACTGACAGACCATTGGATAAATGTCGGATAGAATTCGTCAATGGGGCGGCTCTCATTTGCCGTGACAAGAATTGTGTCGAAGAAATCCTCTGCAGATGCTCCTTCCAAATGGAATGCGAATGGATAGTTGCCTGGACGGACATAATACTCACCTTTTGAAAGATTTGAATAATCGTTTTCTGTTCCAAAGAAACTCATGTCCATATTTGCCGTCGGCTTCATGTAAGGCAGATGAACTTCCCAATTCTTACCGTCACGTATACCATAGAGGAACGGCTCAATGGTTGCACATTTATCTACGGTCTGAGCTGTGCTATAAGTAATTTCAAAGATGTAGGAGCTGTTAATCTCACTCTTTACGTCACTGGTTAAGTAGTAGATGTCCTCTTTACTGTCTTTTGTAAAGTTAAAGGTGGTGGGATTGCTGTCCTTCGGTCCTTTCTTCATCACGATACTCGATGGCTTAACTTTAGTATTCAGTCTCATTGCCAAACCACTTACCTTTTCTACTACATTTTGATAAGTAGTCAATGTGAAGGTCTCGGTCTTGACTTTACCCTTTGTGAATTCCATTTGATGCTTGCAGTCAACAATCACATCGTTCATGTCATAGTCACCGCGTGAAGGCCACATATCCTCAAATGCATAGATACATGATGTGGTGGTCTTGTCTTTTTCCGTTTCATTAAGTCCCAAAAAGACGTTGGCGGGGTTGAGGGCAAAGATCAGATCATTGTAGTCTCTGTCGTCGCAAGCATCCTCAAACGCCAGGATACAATACTTCTTGTTGGCATCGGTAGTATATGAGAACAAGGCCGTGCGGGCTTCGCCGGTGGTATTGGGGTATTTAAAACTTCCTTTGGCATACGACATGCCTTCGGTAGAAGATACCCATATATTCATGGCATTATTATACGCACTAGTACTGCTTTTCGTCTTTTTAGTGGCATACTCTTTACCCATCATGCCCCAGCCGTTAGTTCTGATGATAAAGCCAATCTTGGTGCCTTTGGGGAAAGTCGTAGTTGCGTCAGTGTACTTCACATTAGGATCAGCATTTGCAATATGAGGATAGTACATCAGCTGAATGACATCACCACGCTCTGAACCAATATTGCCCTGATAATCTCCGGTCGTACCGTATCTCATACCATCCTGCGTGTTAGGGAACAACATGATAGGATTCAAATGCATGCGGTCTGTTGGTTCGTTAGCCCCATAGTAATAATAGCCAAGCGTAGTGTTCCAACACGTGAAGCTGCCTAATGCCGTAATGGTGACTTCCGAATCCTCTTTGAGCATCACGTCAGCAGAGTTGCGGTATCCTGCATTATCAAGGGTGTTATCATTGGGAAGAATATTACATGCTTCATTATACATGTCAGCAACCTCGTCATCAGTGAGTACCATGCCTCGTTTGGCTGCTTTCTCCTGCTCGGTCATCAGGTAGTCGGGTCGGCCGCTGGCGGTGTTCCATTTGCCTAATGGGGTACCCCATTCCTTATAGACCTGCACAGACGTTGTGTTGCCGCTTCCGTCAACTTCGTAGCCAGTGCTCTTCAGTTTTCCCAAAACGTTGGTTAACTCACCGGGGCCAGAAGCGCGTCGTGGACTTCTTGCTGCGAGCTGTGTAGAGCCATCGTTCTTAACTACGAGTTTAGCTTCATTGTTGACCACCTTCACCATTTCGTGAGAAAAACCGATGGCAAGGTTTCCTGTTACGATGTGAAGTTCCTTGGCGTAGGCGGGCAGCGTGAGGGTTTGGTCGAACTTGCCGTATTCGTCGGTATAGACCTCTAAAAGGGGCTTAATGTCTTTGCTTACGTATTGTTCCTCCGTGTTTTCATTGACAACGGGGTTGGTACCGTAAATACTGAAGCGAACAGGACCTAAAGTCTCGAAACCAGAATATTCGACTTGCAAGTCAACGTTGCGTGTAGTAGAGAAGTCGAAGTCGTTAGCATCCGCCTCTGTTCTCACCTCTTTGTTTTTGTCAAAGAAATCATCGGTATCCTTACAGGATGTTACCGCTAATGTGATGCCTGAGCAAAGGCATACACTAAATAAAAAATTAAAATAGTTGTTCATAATAGAATTAAGTTTTAGTGAATATTAGATTTATTGACTACGTTTCATTTTTATCACAATATTGAAGAAAGTGCCCCAGAAGTATCTCCAGTCTGTGCGGAAGGGATGTTTCAGGTAGGCTTCAATATAACGTCGTTCGGATTCCTGAATCTCATCTAGCCCGATAGGTGTTTTCTTT
>Ga0247608_10002757_pt1 | contig 21368 bp, 13 predicted proteins | sample 176DNAGHGlowgp2_FD_193490 | JGI IMG/M metagenome (GOLD analysis project Ga0247608, IMG submission 193490) | Sheep rumen microbial communities from Palmerston North, Manawatu-Wanganui, New Zealand - 1766 DNA GHGlow gp2 | ecosystem: Host-associated > Mammals > Digestive system > Stomach > Rumen ...
AAATTCTTTTTCAAAGAATTTTAAAATATATAAGAAATGTAATCTAGCTCCGATTCATCATTCAGCACAGTAGAAAAGTTTCAATGTTTCGGCTATATTTGCTTGAGTCCAGTCAAATATTTCACAGTTAGGAATAATTTCCTGAATATCTTTGAAGTATTTTTCATCTTCAGATTTATTACAAGCAATGTAGATTGGCTGTAAATCTTTGTGAGAATCTGCAAATTTTTTAATCAATTTGAAACTTTTTTCTCTATCACAAAGAGGAGAGTAATTCACCAAATAATAAGGGTCTCTTTTTGATTTAATTTTTTCTTCAGAAAAAATTTCTTTAGTTTCTTCCAAGAGTGATAGTGTTAAGTCTCCATCATATTCAGCTTTTTCTTCTCGATTTTGTCAATCTTGTGTGAGAATTTTTTTAGTTAGTTCAAAAGAATTCTGATCACGAAGTATGATAATATTAGAATTTTTTACTAAAAACTTTTGCAGAAATGCAGTTCACCATTTTTTATTCGTTCCCAATCATCCAACGATAGCTGTTAGTCAATTCTTTATACTTCGTCTATATTGGAAAAATAAGTTCCATCAGCGATGAAGAAAATCTCTACTTTCATCGATTACTTCTCATCATCATAGAATTATGTAGTCGTACAAATTTCTTTTCATTCATAGGCAGATTTGTATTTTTTCTTTCCAATTTGGTCTTGGCAGAAAATTTAGTTTTTCAATAATTCACGGTATTAGAAAAGCTCTATGATTCAAAATTCGATCTTCCATCCATTTTTCATCTCAGCACTCGATGCTGATTTTTGTTGGTTCAAAACGTTCGTCAGCTCGGTTTAATAACGAAAAGATAATGAGTTCATCTCACAGATTTTTATATCCATAGTATCACTTAATGAGTAGATGCATTATTTTTCACAAACTAAATATTGCTTAGTATATAGTGTTTTTGTTTATAAGTGCAAGAATTTATAGTTTTGATATGATTCTTTGTGCTAATTTTTCAGGATCAAAATCTGACTGTTCTTCTTGATATTCATTCAGAATCGTAGTTAATTTTTCATATTTCGGACAGATTATGTTTAGCTCAACATCATTCAATCAATAATTTTTCATTCAGTTTTCTATTCGCTTTCTAAGTTCTTCGCTATTGTCATGGTCGACTAAAATAAACAATTTTTTACTATTTTTGATGTTTTCTATCATTTCTTCAGTCCAATCAGAATTTAGTTTTTGTAACACAAAAATGCTAATTTGTTTATTACGATTTTGAATAATTTCTCATGTTTGAATAGCTGTCGCGAAAAGGCTTCCTGTCGCAAGAATTACACCATCATTCCCAGCAAATCCATAAGTTTTGAGAGATATTGAATCTAGATTCTTAAGCATTGATGCATCGATAATTCATAGTTCATCTACATCAAAAATTGCATCAGGCATTTCTTTATGCAGTAAGCGGATATATTGTCTTTGATTTTGCTTAAAAATATTTCGCATGTTTTCCAGATCAATTGGCTCGAAGCTGTGGAAATTTAGATTACAAATATAATCATCCAGATCATTTGTTTCAGGAGAGATTTTTTTACCATAACTTCACACTCATGCATGAATATTTATTATCGTGACATATTCCTTATTATTTAGCAACTCAAAAATAGGCTCTAAAAAGCTGAGATTTAATTCATTCAGAATTATTAATGGATGTTTAGATACTGAAATTGCATCTTTCCGTGCATTAATCAATGAAACATTTTCAGGTTTATTATCTGGATTGATGGTTAATATTGGACAATCTCTGTAATTTAAATCACTCACAATTAAGTCAAAATTTACATCACGATCAGCTAGTTCATCACGCAAATCTTGGATAAACATATTTGATTTGATATATTCTGTCAGAAATAGAGATGGCATTTATTATTTCTTTAATATTATAAATTATTCCATCATGGAGTATCAAATTAAGAATTCAGCAATTTCTCCAAAGATTTTTCAAGCAGTTCATACTCACCATTGACTTGTTCTTGGACGAGATAGCCAAATCAGAACGATATATTGAGGATCGTCAATTGAAACTACTCATGCAAATGTTGCTTGAGTCCATCATACTCATCTTCTATACCTTCATTTATAGGCAATCTGAGATGTTCATGACTTTGCCCCTAAACGATATCATTGTACTCTAGCCGTCTCGTATTGATTATTTGTAGATAAAACAGAGAATAAAGCATTTCTCATTTCTTCACTTACTTCAGGTCTAATAACTTGTTTAATTGAATGAGTCTTTTTTTCTTTTACTACTATATCATCACTATTCGCAATTTTTTCTCTAATTTGAGAAATGATAGTAGGTTTTATGTATTTTCCTCAATTAACTAATGTAGAATATGCAGCAGCAAGCTGAATTTGTGTTACGGTTACTCACTGTCAGAATGAATTATTGAAGAATCAAGCCATTGATACAGAGCTTAGTTGAGGCACAGAACCAGCTTTTTCTTCAGCTAATTCGATTCCAGTAATTTCTCCAAAACCAAATTTACTTAAATAATTATAATAAATTTCTTTACCAAGCGATTCTACAATTCTAATCATTCATACGTTACATGAATTAATCAAAGCCTCTAATAAACTATGGTATCACATACATGCTGTTTTATCAGCATCTTGAATTGTATAAACATCAATTTTTACACTTCAGTCATCCTGGTAATAATCATCAAGTCTGACTTCGTCACTATCTAGTCAAATAGCCATTGTGAAAGCCTTAAATATGCTTCAAGGTTCAAACATTGATGATATGTTTTTATCAACAAAAACAGAAGCTCAGTAAACGTTTTTTGATATATACTTTTTTAAAGTAGGATCAGTTCTTTCAGTTGATGTTGCCTTTACATATTTTCATCAAGAATATATATAGACAGGTACTTCATTATAAGTGTCACTATCAATTAAATAAGAATAGTTAGGACCTAAAGGTATCATAGTATAGGCATCATTATAATTGTTTGGATTGTATGTTGGTAGAGAAACAGAAGCTTTCACTTGTCATTCTTTAGGATCAAAAACCATTACAGCAAGTGAATCAGCATGGAAAGCTTCGATATACTTCTTAGCTATAGCTTCTACTTCTTTTTGAATTCATATATCTATTGTCAATACTACATCATCTCAATCTTTTGTATTTATTACCTCAAAATCACTTCATCACATATTCCAGTTTGAGCGTCACATTATCTCTCAGTCAACTCATTCTAAAATATTATTATAATATTTTTCAATTCAGTAAAAGGCTTCTCAATTTTTATCTACATATCATAGTACATTTGACATAAATTCTCCATAAGGATAATATCTAATTGCAGTTGGTTCTAAAATTATTCAGTGAACTATAGAATATTTATTATATGGGCTACCATCCAAAGAATATTTTTCTTTTGCATATTCTGTTTTTAGTTGTTTTATATCTTGAGCTATTATTGGATTGGCAGAAGAAATGAGTTTTATATACTTATATTCTTGTTCATTAAACAAGGACTCCAAAAATTTACTGCTAATTTTTTCTCATTCTCACCACTTATTCATAAAGTTTTGGAATAAAAACTTATCTCTGGAACTATTTGATTTTAAAGGAACAACATAAACATAAAAATTAGCCTCAATTGAAATAAAATTAAAATTCTGATTCTGTAAATCCTCTAAAAATTCAGGATTAGTATAATATCAAACATAATTTTTTTCTTTTTTACCTATTTTTATTTTATTATTCAATCTATCAGTTATAATTTTCATAGCATCTTCTTGAGTAAATTCATCTATAACCGTTTGTTTATTTATATAATATCCTTCATAATCAAAAGTAGAATATTCCTCAGATATAACTGGATGTTCATTTCATTCAGCATCATATTCTTTTCAGTAATAAAAAATCTCAGGTTCTTTTGGTAATAATTCTATATTTGCGAAAGATTCGATGTTTTTGATACATTCTTCCTTGTTTCATTCAATGTTATCCATTCAATGAATTTCACATAGATGTTTATAAACAATAGGCGAAATTAACTCAATGAAACGTTCTTTCTTTCTTGTTCAGTTTTCATCCATTCATATCTCTCTGGGATCAATGGCTACATCATAAAGATTTATATTTTCAGTTAATTTTACGGGTTGTCCAGTTTTATCCAAAGCATAGATATCTCATCTATCAGCTTTGATGGAGGCTAAAGATGTAGATTGTTTTATCAATTCTGTATTATATTTATCATGTTGAAATATTTGTAAATAGAAAAGTCTAAGGATTATTACAAGGAACATAGCTCAGAACAAGGAAAGTAATTGCATTTCCTTTGAAAAATTTAAATTTCAAATAAATGGAATTCTTTTTAAATAAAAAGAAATCTCTTCTCAGATTGTATGTTCTTTTTTAAATGATTTTTGAAAATGTAGATATTTATACATATATGAGTAAATATAGTTTTTTCATTAAAATGAGTATTAAATACATTATTAAATTTTCAATTATTTTCAATAAAAAATTAACATAAAAATGTTGATAAAATTGTTTTATTATATTAAAAAATCGGATAAGTATATATACTTTCCGATTCTTTAAGTACTAATTGTTTTCATAATTCACACCTTTCTTTCCTTTCGGATTTCGTTGAGAAGTTTGTGTATTCGAGTCATGCGAGCCTTTTCAGACTCCTTTTTAGAGAGTTTTTCCTGCTTTTTTGCACGAATCCTCAATTTTGCTTCATGAATGCGAACGCTTCTCAATGCTTTTTTCTTAATGTTGGACATACGCATAGTAAACACCATCCTTTCTTTTTTTTGTTTCACACAAATAATATAAAAAAAGTAGAATAAATGTCAAATATTTTTTTAAATCAGATTTTTGCTACTTTAAAGCTTGATTTATTTAAGTATTAAAACTTTTTAATCTAAAACATCTTGAAATTAAGTAGTAAAAAAATATTATAAACTGCTCAGAGTTTTGTTAATAAATTATGGCTATTTGAGCATAAACTCATCATTTTAACGGATTTGCCACTGTTGATGTATGGGTTACTATATTTTTATTCTTTTATTTATTATTATCATGGCTGCAGAAAAAAAAGTTAAAGCAACTGCTGGTAAAGACACATGATCTCCAGAAGCACAAATCGAAAGATTGACTCAGGAAATTACTGCTTTACAGGGACATGTTGCATCAAACAAAAAAGATTATGATGCTAAAAGAGCATTATTACAAAAAGTTGCTAAAAGAAGAAGATTTTTAAGGTATCTTAAGGAGAATCATTTAGACAGATATGCTGAAATTAGCAAAAAAACAGGATTAAAAGTTTAGTCCATTATTACACATGATTTCAAAAAGAGAAATCAGATTTTATTTCTTAACGTTTTATTTTAATGCCTAAAAAAGCAAAAGAGCAGAGTCTATTTAATGTGCCTGTGATCAAAGAAGGACAAAAAGTTAAATGAGTAATCCTTCGCGAAATCGAAAACTGAATTTTAGTGAATTGTGAGAATGGTGCTTTCACTGGAGTTATCCTTGCAAAAGAAGCTAAAGAACTTAAAAGATCAAATGTAGAATTATCTTCAGGAACAGAACTTGAACTTGAAATAATCAATCCAGCTATTAGACACGAAGATGGATATTACATCGTTTCAGTTACTAGATTATTGCAATACGATGTATGGAAGTCAATTATTGATAAATTCGAAAAGGATACAATTATTACAGTTGTTCCTACAGAAGCTAATCTTTGAGGACTTCTTATCGATATGCACGGAATTAAAGGTTTCATACCTCTATCTCAATTAGCTCCTATTCACTACCCAAGAGTAGAAGATGGAGATCAAGATGCGATATTTGATAAATTATTGGCTCTTATCGGAGAAGAAATCAAAGTTAGAGTTATCAATATTGACGAAGAAGAAAGAAGAATTATCCTTTCTGAAAGAGAGGCTTTACGTGAAGAAAGAGAAAAAGTTCTTTCTGAACTTGAGGTTGGAAAGGTATTTGATGGAGTTGTCTCAGGAGTTTCATCTTACGGACTTTTCGTTACTATCGGATGAACTGTTGAAGGACTTGTTCATATCTCAGAAATTACATATGGACACGTTAACAACATCGATAAATTAGGAAAAATCGGAGATAAGATGAAGGTTAAAGTTATCGGATTAGAGAATGGAAAGATTTCTCTATCTGCAAAACAATTGAAAGAAGATCCATGGGAGGCTCTTCCAAAGAAATACAAGATTGGTGATGTATTCGAAGGAGAAGTTATCAGATTCGTTCCTTATGGAGTATTCGTTCGTGTATTCGATGATATCAACTGATTGGTTCACCTTAGCGAATTATCTCAAAAAGCAGTTAATAATCCAAATGAAGTAGTAAGAATCGGACAGAAAGTTAAAGTTAAATTAATCTTAATCGATCCAAAGAATAGAAAAATCGGACTTTCAATGAAAGATTTGGATGAAAATAAAGAAGCTGCTAAAGCTGAAAAGAAAGCTGATTTGGCAGATGTTGCTGAAAAATTAGAAAAAGAAGAAGCTGAAAAGAAAACTAGAAAACCAAGAGCTAAGAAATCTGAAGAAGAAACTGCAGAATAATTAAATTCTTAGATAAAAAGCTGACCAGAAATGGTTAGCTTTTTTAAAACGCAAAATTATTAAATTTCGACAACTTGAATTTTTCAAGTCAAATCTAAATATTCTAATTTCCAAGCTGTAAGCTGCATTGGAATATTTTCATTTTCTTTTCAGTATAAATAATCTCATTGAATTGGCAATCCATGATTAGACAAATGGTATCTAATCTGATGAGTTCTTCATGTAAGAATTTGCAACTGCATTTTTACTAATCAATCGCTCATCTCTTCAAAGTTCAAAATCTTAGTAATTCAGATTTTAGGTGTACAATTTGGAACTTTTGCTACAACCGTTTCTTCTACATAATACGGAAATCAGATTTTTTTTATTTCCTCCAAAAATTCTGCTCACTTTGAAGTAATTTCACAAATAGCACGATAATATTTTTGAAGAGGAGTCGATTCTTTTTCTTCTATACTAGAAGATTCTGATTTTTCCTGAAAAAGAGATTTAAAATGCTGTAATCACTTTTCCGTTTTCGCCACAATCATCAATCAATCTGTATCTTTATCTAATCTATGAACTAAACCTGCTCTAATAAAATTTCCATAACTAGGTAAATCTTTATAATGCTGATAAAGAAAAGCTACAACTGAAGGCTTTTTAGCATCTCGAATACTATTTGGATGTGAAAGCACTCACTTTGGTTTATTTATAATTATATAATCTTCCTCTTCATGGATAATTGGAATATCTATTTTCTCTGCTTCATCCAAAACAATGGGGGATAGATAACGTTCCAATTCATCGATTTGAATTTTGTTTCAAGACTTAAGTTTATATGACTTTTTTACAGCTTTTCCATTTACTTGAATCCCTCATCTTTCAATAATATGATGAAAAAAATTTCTAGAATATGAAAATTGCTCACTTAATCGTGAATCTATTCTATCATTTCATTTTCATTTATAGGCTATTTCTTGCATATAAAATATCATCATAAATCTGATTTTAGTCTATTTTTTCAACTATTTTATACAAGTTAAAATGTGAAAATAAAAAAGTATCCAAAAATTTGCATTCGAAAAATTTTTATCTATAATTTAGTTAGGTTTATTTATTTAAATATAAAAAATGACACAAACACAAGACGAACAAAATTTAGGGAAATCAGTAACTCCAACTCAGGATAGTGGAGCACAACCGGCAGCAACACCAGCAGCACAACCGGCAGCAACACCAGCAGCACAACCGGCAGCAACACCAGCAGCACAACCGGCAGCAACACCAGCAGCACAACCGGCAGCAGATCAACCACAGGAAAATCAGCAGAATGCGAATGATGCCGAAAAGAAAAGTGTTAGAGATACTGCTAAAGAATCTTGGAATAGTACAAAAAATACTGCTAAAGAATCTTGGAACAATACAAAAAATAGAACTAAAGAAGCATGGAATGATACAAAGGATAAGACGAAGGAATGATGGCAACATACAAAAGATGATACAAAATGATGGTTTAAGTCAGTTTGGTCAAGTATAAAAGCTCCGTTTTCTAGTAAAGATGCACAAAAGGTAATGGATGAAGCCAATGCGCCACTAGATACAACTCAAAATCAAGTGCCAGCGGCAGCAACACCAGCAGCACAACCAGCAGCACAACCAGCGGCAGCAACACCAGCAGCACAACCGGCAGCAACAACACCAGCAGCACAACCGGCAGCAGCACAACCGGCAGCAACAACACCAGCAGCACAACCGGCAGCAGCAACGCCAGCAACACCAGCAACACAATCTACAGATGCAGTTAATCCAGCATAAGTTTAAGATACAAAAATAAAAAAAAGTTCCTCAATTTGAGGATCTTTTTTTTTAACTAAAAATTGAAAATAAAAAAAATTTTTGTATATCTTTAACACAAAAAAATGGAAGATTGGCCGAGAGGTTTAAGGCGCACGTCTCGAACACGTGTTTCCGATTAATCGGAACTAGGGTTCGAATCCCTAATCTTCCGTTTTTTTATTTCAATAGTTAAATATTTCTATATAGAATCATTACTTGATTCTACATCGTTCTCTATAGGGCAATCTTTCCTAAGTTCTTCATCAAACTTATATTGTTTTTCTATATAATATTGCAGATTGTGCTCAAGAGTATTTTTAGGCTCATTTTGCAGGGCTTTGTATGTTTCATGAAGGTCTAAAACAATTTTAGAATCTATACAAGGTTTCTCTTCTGATAGAGTAATCAGTGCCTGGTAATAAGATTCCAAACTATATTTTTGTCTGAGCCATTCTCAATTTTTGCCAAATAAATTTTGAAAAAAAATTTCAGTTTGCTGGTAAATTACCTTATATCATGAAAAAAAACTGACTTTCTCAGCAGGATGTGTTTGCAAATATCCATAACACATTCAAAGTAGGGTGAGTCATATAACTAATTCAATTATATTATGAACCAATTTTTTTTTCAAAGCTTTCTTTTCTGGAATCGGTTTTTCGGTCGTCATATACAAGTAATTTTTATAATAAATAAAAAATCTCTAATTGAATTATAGTTTTGAATTGATGATATCATTTACAACTGCACCATCTAGTTCGCTTTTGTGGCTTGCCATCAATTCTTTCATTAGTAATCATCTCTGTGTTTTTAGGTCTGTAATTCATAATTTAGCGACTGTCTCATTTATTAAAGTTTCAGTTTGTTCTCTGGATAACATTGCTGGCAAATATGATTGTAATATTTCTTTTTTCTGTGTCTCTACTAATATTTCATCAGTCTTACTTGCTTTTTCTAAGAATAATAGAGTTTCATTCAATGATTTAATTTCTTTTTTGATAACAGCGATTATATCATCATCACTAGGATCTGCATGTAATTCAATTTTTTTATTCTTGATTTGGGCCAATAAGTAGTTTAATGCTAATTTTCTCACTTCTTCATGATTTTTCATAGCTTGTTTATAATCATCCGTGATTTTTTCTAGTAATGTCATTTTTTCATACAATAAAAAATAAACCACTTTCAACTTATAGTTTTTAATCATAAAAACAAGAGAAATCTGAAAAATCAACTTACAGATTTTTTCTTTTAATAATTATTTATCTTATTATTTCTTGATATTTGCTTCTTTTTTCTTTTTTGCATAATTAGTCCAATCTATAGGAGTATCATATTTTTCTGTCGTAATAATATCTGATACCGTTTTAGGATGTTTTCATGCCTTCAATACCATTTCTAAATTTTTTCTAACATTTAATGTATCTGCATCCTTAAAATGCCAAAGGAATATGTCACCGTTATTTATATGTCAAGATTCAGGATTTTTGGTATGTCGCCATCCAATAGGCACATATCCATGTTTCTTAAGAATATCTAAATATGCCTTTACTCTAATTCAATGCATTCAGGGGAAACGAAAGAATGGATAGTTATTCTTCATTTTGATGAGATAATCTTCTCATAAGACTTCCTTTGCATTTTTTTCCCATCATAAAAGTTCACTTTCAAAGCGTTCAGCTTCATTTCGTGTTTTAAAATATTTATCATGATGAGCTGTATGATTACAGATTTCATGTCATTGTTCAACAGCCATTCTCCAAAGTGAAGGATGCAATTTTAGGCAACTTCAAATTACAAAAAAAGTTGCTTTGATATTATTTTTTTCAAAAAGATTCAACATATATGTTATACTTTCTACTCAATAACCATCATCTATCGTAATTGCTACATTAGGTTGGTTCAAATCTCAAAGAATAATAGGTTCTTTAATCTTAGGAATTAATTCCTGTATTTGTGCTTGACGGCGTAATATATCCTGCTGTTGTATATCTTGTTGATGAATCGATAGAGTCTGAGATATTTCTTGTTTTGTTTTAGAAAAGTCATGTTTTGGATTATCTGCGTCCATGGATGATATAAGCATAGATCACACAAGGATAGTTCATAATGTTTTTTTCATGTATGAAAATACAGAATAAATACATTACATATTATAATGTATTTATATATAAAGTCAATATAAAATATTATCAATTCTGAGTCTTTAGACTCAGTCAAATTACAAATTCACCTTTTATAACAATCTTTCATGACTTAATAAATTCTTCACATTCAGTTAGACTTCATGTAAAATACTGCTCAAAAACTTTACTAATTTCACGAGCTATAAATATTTTTCATTGAAAGTTCATATTTCTCAATTCCTCTAACAATTTTGGCATTCTATGGACCGACTCGTAAAAAAAAGTTGGATTTTCTCTGTCTATAATATCTTTCAGTGCAGTCTGCCTTCATTTTTTTTGAGGCAAAAATCAAATGAATGTAAATTGAGTTGTATCAAATCCAGCTGCCACAATTGATGGAATAAGTGCATTCGCTCCTGGCAAAACTGAAAAAGAAATCTGATTTTCATTACAAAGTTGGATCAATGATTTTCATGGATCAGATAATCATGGAGTTCAAGCTTCTGAGACAACTACTGCATCATTTTCTTGCAATAATTTAGCATAAAACTCCAGTTTTCCCTGTGATGTAAAACTAGTAATTGAAAAAAAATCTTTTCATATGGTAGAAATATCATACATCGACAATAACTTCTTTGCTGTTCTAGTATCCTCGCATATCAAAATATTTATTTCTTTCAAAAGTCTGAGAGCTCTTAAAGTGATATCTTCTTTATTTCAAATGGGAGTTGGTACAAAATATAGCATTCGAAAAGATTAATATAAATCCAAATGAAAATATAGTAAAATAAAAATCTTTTCCAATCGGATTTTAAAATTTTATATTTACCAATCAATATTAATATTATCATAATGATATAAATTGAATACTCTTACAATCATCAAGTTAATGAGTTTCCATTTTCATCATCTTCTCTTTCCTCCCTTTCTCTATCCCATCTTACAAAATGGTATCATGGTTTTGGTACAGCATCCACTGGTACTTCGCCCCCACATTCCCAAACTGCCTCATTAGTCACGTCTCCATTTATTTTTAGGTATTGAACATGTTCATCTCCACTTAGTATCACTCTATGATTATTTCTAGTATAATATAGATATATCTTCGTAGAACCATCTCATTTAATCGTTGTTTCTATAATTATCTCTCATGGTCAGTTTTCAGTTCATGTTAAACTTCAACTGCTATAGTGTGCACACATAAATTCGCTTTCTTTAGCTAATGATGATAATATCAATATTTTATCTGTAGTTCATGTTAAATAATCAGTTTTAGATAATGCATATCCACTTTGTCATGCTATTTTTACATAATGATATACTGTATAGTCTGTATTTTCATTTGCAGTAGCTACAGGTGAAAATACATTATCTCAAGTTACCAGAACACTCCGAGGATTTGATTCACTTGTTTCTGTATATGTATATCAATCCTTAGACTCTGCATATGCATAAATCGTAGATCAAGCTTCTATTCCACTCAACAAAGTAGTTATTCATGTATTTATGAATTCACTCGCTCAATTTATTTTATAATATATCGCTTCTATTCACGTACCGATTATCAAATCTAATGTATATGTTCTTAATGAGCTTTGGAAATTTGCAGTGACTGTACATCATGTCGTTACCGTTGTTCCACACATGTCTGACCAATCTACAAAAGAAAAATCATATTGCCATGTCTGTGAATTTGCATTTGCAGTACTTGTTTCAGTTCCAATTGTCACTACATTATCTACTTTACTGATACTTGTTCAATATGGAACTGTTATAGATCATGTCGTTACTGTTCCTGAATTTACATCACTTGATTGAATCATCACTGTATATTCATTTATGCTCTGTGTGTATGTAGCCGTATATGTTATATCTCATTGAACTACTCACGTCGCAGGACTCCATCATATAAATGTATAACTATATTGAGCATCTCATCCACTTGTTGGAGTTTCTCAATCATAACTCGGCATTGTTCCATATGGAACATTTAAATCTGTTTCTAATGTAGTTCCATCACTATTATTCCATGTTACAGTATATCCATTTGCTATTCTATCAAAATTTGCTGTAACTTCACAATTTATTGTTACCGATTCAGCTCATTCGATTCCACAATTCTCAAACATCCAACCACTGAATGTGTATGTATATTGCTCACCGCTTGTCATTGCTGTAGCTATCACAGTTATAGATCAAATTGTTAATTCATTTCAATTTGTAGAAATTGGTGTTCAAAAGTCTGCTGTCACTAATCCACTATTTACTGTTCCATAATTTTCATTATTTGACACTATACTAACTTCATATTGTCATGTGTTCCAATGTGCATATAGTGTTGTTGGTTCTGTAATTATAGTTCATGTAAAATTAAATTCTTCATTTGCTCATGTTAAGAACCAACCATTAAATACATATCAAGTCTTAGTCGGATCTGCTGGTCTAACTCATGTAGTTCCAGATTTTACCGTTTGTGAAGGTACATCACTTCATCACATACTATCGAATATTAATCTCACTCAATCTTCACATGATGTTCCATTCCATACATATCATGACTCATTACATGTAAATTTTGCATATAAACTGCTTCATGCTGATACTGTATCTCATGTAGACAATGGATTTCAAGAAAAATCTGATGTAGTATACCATCCATTGAATGTGGAGTCTGCTCTAGTAGGAGTTCAAAGTGTTGATATCACTCAATTATCAATTGAAATTACAGCATTTCATCATCCATCCAAATGTATATCGTCCGTTGAAATAGATGTTGCACTTGTATTTACTGCATTTTTTATACAACGGACAGATCTAGCTCTGGAACGTCAGTCAGCATTTGGTATTTCTATCTTATCATCTGGTTTTGCATAAAGTCAATCAGCTCTAACAGCATCTGATGTTGCTGGACTTGATGACCAATAACTTAAAGCTGATATATAATCTAAAGCTCAGGAAGGCCCTCTTCTTCATGCAGGTGGAAGTAATAAATCTTCTGAAAATTTATAAATAGCTTCTATTTTATTTTGCATCTTAGCATGAGATACTCATATATTTGATCAACTCCAATCCGTAAAAATGGTCGTCCATTCCAATGTACTTGGCACATGATATCATACTGGACATGGTCACTGTCTAGCTTCTAATGTTGTATTTCATCAATTAGCATTCCTTGTATCTCACGTTCATCACCAAATTCAATCTGTTTTACTTGGGCTTCCCATCCATGATGCATGACTACCTGCATTTGAATAATAAGTTCCACTAGCATAATTTGATGGAACTCATGCGCTCCATATGTTTTTTGGTACTTGTGAAGTTCTTATAAAGACTCATTGTTGAGCTAAATCTCATTGGGCTGGAAATCAATAATTATTTCACCATTGATATAAGTATCCTAAAGATGCCGGATTCGGACTATCATAATATTTATTAAATACTTCTGTAGCTCACATATTACGATCCATTATCGTATAATGTATTTTATTTTGATCATTTGCTAATAAATACAATTCCAAATCCTGAACTATTTGTCTATTTCTCTGTTCTTCTGCTGTAGGCACACAAAAACCTAGAGCATTTGGTTCTTCACCATCTGGACATCATGTCCACATAGCATATAATGAAACATTTTCGATTACTTTTGCACCTGACACGTCAAAAGCTATTTCAGTTCATTCTAAGAACCATCATAGAAATTCATGATAAGTTCAATCATTACCTGTTCGTCATGGAATTTGTCAACTAAATTGAGGAAAATCATCTCATCTTGATAACCCTGAGAAAATCTGATCTTCAAATATTTCTCTATTATCTATTCCATCATTATACGTTACTGTATACCTACGAACTATAGCATCTTCATTCTTGAAACAACGCACTTGACGTCAGTTTACAAGATTTTCACTATAATTTACATCATAAAAATCATTCTTAACTATGAAATCATAAGCAAAACTTTTTGATGTATCCGGCGTTACTGTTCTATACAATCAAGCAATATTACCAGATTCAAGAGTGGCAGTTGAACGAGTAATTCATCAAGCTAATGGAAGAGCCAATTCTGCTCTAAAATTAGACACATTCATTCATCCATTATTTCATGACCAATATTCTACTACCATTCTCCATTCTTCAATTGTAGGGACATGCCAATTGGTTGGACATGGTCATTGCTTAGCTTCATTTGTACCTGAATAATATCACCATATATTATAATTATCTGTTGTAGCCCAATTTGGGAAAGTTGTATTATTCACTTTTCATATTACATAAGTTCAACTATAATACGTTGATGGTGCATATAAAGACAAATTTACATTGGCAATACTTCTAAGAATAGTAGGAGGATTTTGAGTGAATCCATAATTATTTCACCGTTGATAATAATATCACCATGCATTTGATTCGGTACCATGAGTTGAAGCTCAAAGATTACGATCCATCATCACAATAGAAAGAGGATCTTCATCATTTGACCACGATAATGGCATAGGAATTTCTTTTTCTCACCATGTAAAATTTGGATTTTGATCCATAATAGTTTTCAAATTTCACTCCAATATACATGTTGTTTTATCTGTATTTATTATATATCAATCGTTACACCATTCAGCATACAATGTAATGTCAGCATCCATATGATATTCATCTCATCAGTTTCATACAAAACTTTGTAATGATGGTGTTTGCAATGTATACCATCATACAAATACATGGTTATCTCGTGTAGCATTTGGTAAAGTTACATTTCCATCTACTGATGTGATTGTTCAAATTCATTGTTCATCAACTACAATATTATCTCACGTTATGATAGTTCAATCTCCTGGATTTAATGTCAATGTTATAATATTATTATCAGAAAGTGTTAAAACATAAATAGAAAAATCTGTTGCTAATATTTCTATTTCATCTTCATCTTCATCTTTATTAGTTACTTGAATTTCTGTTCATTTATCAGTTTCATCATCAATATGATATACACTTAATTCTTTCTCTGATGCTCATTGAAAATCTGAATTTTCTTTGTAATTAAATTTTACTGATACTTCCTTCTCTGGCTGTATTTCTTCTCATGAATATACAAAAGATATATCAAATGCCACTATTTGAGCATTTTTTGTAACATTATTATTTTCATCTTCTATCAAAGAAGTCTGAATAGATTCTAATCTATCTTGTGGAACTCACTTAATTACCACCTCTGTTCATACTGGGAAAGTTCATACTTCTGCTTCTATGCTTACCAAAACATTGTCAATTGTTTCTGATCCTTTAAGATATCAATCTTCATCATCCAAGAAAAATGATTTCATAGTTTCCCATAATCATCACCAGAATCATTGTCCTTCTCCAGAAATTTCTCATTCTTGTATAGTATTTTCTCATTCTGATATATTAGTTGAAGAATTTCCATCTGTATTATCACCTCATTCATAAGATCATCCATTTTCATCTCACTGTGTTCAAGATGCTATATTCTCATTATTCTGTGATTCTGATTGAAAATCTTCTGTGGTTTGTTCATTATCTTGTGAAATTTCTTCTAAAGAACCTGTTTGTGTTTCATTTCAGTCATTAGATTCTTCATTTTCAATTATAGGTGATTCAATATACTTAGCTGTATAAACTGTATCTCATTTTATTTCTTCAATTACAGGTTCCCATCATACAAATTTATATTCCAATTCTTTTGTGGATTCTTTAGTTGGAGTAGCTCCACTGTATATTGGGGTAGTTCCATATTCTACCTCTTGAGTTTCTAATATCGTTCAATCTTCATTTTTCCGTGTAACTGTATATTTATTTGTTATGTATTTATATGTTGCTCTGTATTCTGCTGGTCATGTTACTTCAGTAATCTCTGAATCCCATCATGCAAATTCATATGAATATTTTTCATCTGCTGGTTGAATTGGATCTTCGTGTGGTGGTATTTCTCCGTATGGTACTTCTGTAGTATCGATTATTGTTCAATCTTCATTTTCCCGCGTTATAGTAAATTTATTTACTATATATTCATACTTTGCTCTATATTCTGTATTTCATTTCACTTCACTGGGTTTTGGTTCCCATCATATAAATTTATATGAATATTTTTCATCTGCTGGTTGAACTGGACTTTTGTGTGTTGGTATCTGTCCGTATGCTACTTTAGTAGTATCAATCATTGTTCCATCTTCATTCTTCCATATGATTGTATACTCTATTGGTATATATATGTATTTTGCTTTATATTCAGCATCTCATTCTACTGCTTTTAATTCGGGCTCCCATCACGCAAATTCATAAGAATAATGTGCATCTGCTGATTGAATTGGATCAACATGTGTTGGCATTTGTCCATATGCTACTGTTGTTGTATCTCTTGTACTACCATCTTCATTCTTCCATGTAATAGTATACATTTGAACTCATGTTGTATACACATTATCTTCTTGTTGTCATGTTGTATACACATTATCTTCTTGTTGTCATGTTGTATATACTTCCTGTAGTCATGTTGCGTATATGTCGTTATCGTGTAATCATTGATTTTCATCGTTTTGAATATTTTCTTCTATTGTATTTTCTTCACTTCATACTTCTATTACATTCTCTCTGTCTCATACTTCTGTTCCTTCTTCTCGTTCTTGATCTTCCATCTCTACTGGTGCTTCATATGGTTCTATATTTTGAAAACATCTAATATTGTGACCTTGTGCTTTATGGAATAATGTATTATTTTCGCTTTCTCAAATATATGCACCCATATTAAAAACTCATGCAGAGTTACCATTTTTTGATATGGATGTCCAATATATTCACAAACCATCATGATAATTTCCATTCTCGTCATAACTTCCAGCCAACGGTAGTTTTAATTCTTTTGATAAAGTATCTATAATAATTGATAAATTATCTTCATCTATACACTCAATATCTCATTCTGTACATTGCGTAGATGCTCATTTGAAAGTCTGAATATTTTTTGTAGAATAATTCGCAGAATATCTTAGAACCATTTCACTTGTAGATGTGTCTTGTGTGTGAATTTTTCACCATATATTTAATAATTGATTCCATTCTTTCATCGTTGGTATATGATATCCAACTGGACATGCTCCATATCTTGAGCTTTCTTTTGATTCATTTCACCACAAACTATTATAGTGTTCTCCATTTTCCCAATAATCTGAATTTCAAACTATAAACACTCAATTACCATCATAACCATGACTATAATAATTATCATTGTATACAGCTTTTTGAGCCGTTTTATTGGTAGAATTTACACTTTCTACTCAATGATTATTTCCCCATTGAAAATAATATCCATAAGATTCATTACCTATACCTGCAACATTTGCTCACAGATTTTTATCCATTATAGTGACAGAAAAAGAAGTCTTTGGATCCTTTAATGTGATTATTCATATATTATTCTTATCTTTACCGTATTTTATATACTTATCATCTCATTCACTTTTGAAGAAATATTTAATTTTATTGATAACATCTCCGAGATTATCTGGTAAAACATTAAATATTCATTCTTGGCTTTGACTGTCATTATTTTCTTCTTCTAATAAGGTTCATCCACTTCAATTCTCTCAATCATTACTACCAGTTAGAGTAATTATTTCATATCAAGTTTTTTGTTCTGAATTATTATTTTCATTATTTTGCATATCAATGAGATATCCAGTATTTATGTTATCCTCTTCTCAAATTGAATTAGTGTTTTCAATATTTTGAATACCATCCATAGAATTTTGAGTATCTTCTCATCAGTTCAGATGGTCTTCGTTTTGGGACTCTTGTGAAGAGATTACATCATTTCAATTCTCTCATTCTTTAGCATCAACCAGAGTGACTGTTTCATCTCAAGTTAGCTGCTCAAAATCATTGTTTTTATTATTTTGAATATCGATAAGATTTTCATTATCTTCACTATTTTCATTATCTTCTTCTCAATTTGAATTATTATTTTCATTATTTTGGTTTTCATCTGAAGAATCTTGAATATCTTCTCATTCAATTTGAATATTCTCTTCTTGGAGTTCTTCTGGGGTGTTTGTTTCATCCAGATTATCTCACTCTGTATCATCAATTAAGGAATCAGATTCTGATGTTTCATTTTCAGTAACTACTGCATTTTCTTCCACTTCAAAAATATTTGCATCATCTCATAAAGCAAAAGAAAAAGGTGAAAGAACTTCGTTCATTACCAATATTACTGAAATCAATTTCAAAAGTCTCTTCATTGTCGAATTTTTTTATAAAATTTCAACTACTTAACTATTATAATCCTAACTAAAAATTTTGCAAAATTATGGCAACGAAATTGTTTATTTTTGATTGACATTTTTAAATTTAATTATATAAATAATATGCTCGTTTTTAATCAAAAGATTACATAGAAAAATAAAATAAATTATTTATTGATTAATAATCAGAAATAATAGGTTCTTATGACATTATGATGATTCTCAGCGAGAAAATAACAACAGAATTGCTGGTTCTTTGCATCTATGTACTGTCTTATTAGTATTTTTTAAATGGAACCATTACTACTTATTTTCTCAAAATTTATCATAAAATATTCAGTGTTCCAAAAATGTCTTGCTTTTGTGCCAATAATTATAAAAATGAATCAAATATATTTTATTTTCTCTTCTCTACCTCATGAAAATCATTTGAATCACCGGTCCACAAGCCGCATGAAAATGAGAAATCGTAAATTATCTCGTGGAGAAAAAATGATTTGCCCATTATTCAGTACGTTGATTCTTAACTCAAGAAATCGAAAAAAGATGACTCACCATAGACAGAGATAGTATGCGTGAAGTTGCTAATGATTTACGTGCAAATTATTGACCGTCTTATATCACTGACCAGCTTTTCCTTCAAGCTCAGCAAAATGGTAAAGATGCTATTATCGAATCAGTTCGTGCAATTTGAGAAGTAGAAAGTCTCAAAAAAAATTCTGATTTCATTCTTTTAGCTGTAAATGCAGATCAGAAATTAAGATTTGAAAGAGCTATCGCTAGAAAAAGTGCATCAGATTTTGTAACTTTTGAAAAATTTCAGGAACAGGAACGCCTCGAAAGTGAAAATTCCGATCCGAGTAAACAAAATATCAATGCTTGTATCGAAATGGCTGACTATGTAATCAATAATGATGGAAATCTTGAAGAACTTCACAAACAACTCGATGAAATTATCGCATAACTTTTGTTCTCCCTTTTTAAAGGGAGATACCCCGATCTATCGGGGAGAGGGATTTTAACCCCTTTGTCCTGACGGACATTTCCCCTTAAAAGGGGCAAACATTGGAAAATATAACATTTACTACACACATCGCACAATGAAAAACTTCTTTTTATTTGATTGATTTGCCTTTTTATACCGTGCATATTATGCATTTCCAGAAATGAAAAATTCTGACTGACAGAATATGAACGCCGTCTATTGATTTTTACGTATGCTTCTCAAACGTCTCAATAAGAATCCGGATTTCGTAGCAATTGCACGAGATGCACAACAAAAAACTTTTCGTCATGAATTGGCTCCTGATTACAAAGCCACTAGAAAAAAAATGGATGATGATTTCAAATCTCAAATCCCAATCATTCAGAATATAATTTCAGATCTATGAATTACTTCACAAATTGCTCCATGATTTGAAGCTGATGATGTAATAGCTTCTCTTGTGAAAGAATATAAAAATTCAGATTTGGAAATGTACGTTTATTCTGCAGATAAAGATTTGAAACAATTACTCACGGATTGAGTTTTCATCGTCGATCCAGTCAAAGATTTACCATATCAGAAAAAAGATTTTTTAGCTGAATTTTGATTTGAACCACAGTATATTGTAGATTATCTCTCTCTTCTTTGAGATAGTGCCGACAATATCAAATGAGTAAATTGAATAGGTGAAAAAAAAGCACAGAGCTTGGTTCAGCATTATGGTACTATTGAAAATATTTATGAGCATTTAAATGAATTAGAAAATTCTGAACGTTCTATTTTGTCCAGTCAGAAAGACGACGCATTTTTCTCCAAAAAAATGATTCAACTCGCTAATGTAGACTTATCCACAACTCAATTAGACAATTTCAAATTTAACTTCGACTGAAGTAAATATATAGACATCATCTGTAATCAGCACTGAATTAAAGGATTAGAAAAGCCATTAACTGAAATGAAAAAAGATTTCGAAAAACCACAACAACTAGGTTTATTCTAAAAAAGTCCCCCATTTTTTGATAATTAAAAATTTCTGATTATAATATAAGCGATTTTAGGTTTATATCATCATTTTAACAATGTCTAAATTAGAAACAGCTCAAAAAATCTGAGAAACTTCTACTAAAATTTTTGATAAAATGGGAAATGATGAAAAAAAAGAGTGATTTAACAATCTAATAGATAGCCTAGAAGAAAACAGTACAATCAACCGATTAAAAGATAAGTGGAACTCAATGACAGATGAACAAAAATCAAATTTATACAAAATGAATGCAATTACTGTGAGCGAATTTCTAAAACGCTGATCTCCAATATATCAGATTTATAATTCTATTGTAAACTGAGTAAAAAACACCACAAAAAACTGATGAAAAAATGCACTAAAATATGCATTTCTTGAACAAGTCCCTTGTAGATTTTTTGTAGAACTATGAATTCTACAAAGACCCACATCACTTACCAAAGAAAAGCTTATCGAAGATACAAAAAAAGATGCAAAGAATTTCAATATCTATCTATGAATTTGTGAAACTATCTGTACATGCATACCAGAAACCAAAGCTGTTGTGC
>Ga0247608_10002758_pt1 | contig 21365 bp, 20 predicted proteins | sample 176DNAGHGlowgp2_FD_193490 | JGI IMG/M metagenome (GOLD analysis project Ga0247608, IMG submission 193490) | Sheep rumen microbial communities from Palmerston North, Manawatu-Wanganui, New Zealand - 1766 DNA GHGlow gp2 | ecosystem: Host-associated > Mammals > Digestive system > Stomach > Rumen ...
CTGACGGTTTCCGCCGAACTTATTGCCCTGACTTCCGTCTTTATCCATCCGGTCTTTGTTGAAGCCACCCTGACGGTTAAAGTTCTGTCCCTGCCCCTGATTGTTCCGGTCTTTGTTGAAGCTGCCCTGACGGTTAAAGTTCTGTCCCTGTCCCTGATTGTTCCGGTCTTTGTTGAAGCTGCCCTGACGGTTAAAGTTCTGTCCCTGCCCCTGATTGTTCCGGTCCTTGTTGAAGCCGCCCTGACGGTTAAAGTTCTGTCCCTGTCCCTGATTGTTCCGGTCTTTATTGAAGCCGCCCTGACGGTTAAAGTTCTGTCCCTGTCCCTGATTGTTCCGGTCTTTGTTGAAGCCGCCCTGACGGTTAAAGTTCTGTCCCTGGTTGGGACGGGCGTTTACGTTCTGTACATTGCCCTGTCGATTCTGCTGTGTATTGTTTTGATTACCGTTTCGATTGCGATCAGAGGCAACAGCAGAATTTGCTGCAGTATTCACAGGTTTTGCAGCTGCTTCCGCCGTGGCTTCTTTCCTCAAGGAAGCCTTATTGTTCGGCGCGTTCCGGTATTTATTTTTACCGTCGTTATTTACAGGCTGCGCCTGTGGGACTCCCTGTTTCTGATTACTGTCCTGGGCCAAAGGCTTTTTTTCCGCGACGTCGGGCTTGTTGATCTTGTCGCTGCGCAATGCATTATGTGTAATCGTGCTTTTCCCTTCCGCATTGGTTTCTACTGTCATAATGACAGGCTTCACGATCATAGAAGGGCGTTCCTGCTTTTCCGCTTTTGGTTTGGCTGCTGTTGTAACAGCAGGCTTGGCCTTTTCTGCCGGTGCTGCAGGCTGCTGCTTACCCGCAGGTTTTGTCTCAGTCTGCTTTTTCTTAAAAGCATTGTTGATAATCAAAACATCATTGTCATCAACACCGCTGAAATTAGTTTTATTTATATTATGCTTTGCCAGCACTTCTATGATTTCAGTACTTTTTACACCATATTCTTTTGCCAGCTCAAATATTCTTTTCTTACCCATTCGATACCTCCAGGCTTATATCACACATTCATTTTTTTCAAGATTAATCCGGCAAACCCTGCATCCAGGACAGCGACTGCAGCCCGGGGCGCTTTTCCGATGCACGCTCCCAACGCTGCGCGATCCATGCACTTCATGACCGGTATGGAAGCTTTTTCTGCCAGAAACTTTAATTCTTTCTCTGTTTTGGGAGCTGCATCACAAGCAATAAGCAGAAGTTTAGCACTTCGTCCGTTCAGCGCTTCTTTAACCCCGAGATCTCCGGAAGCAAGCTTTCCGGCTTTCTGCGCAAGCCCAAGAGCGCCGGCTGCTTCTTTTTCAGCCATGACTCAATTCCTCCAAAAGCTTCTTATACACGTCATCATTTACCTGTTTTTCCAGAGCCTTTTCCAGCCGGTGTCCTTTATAAGCCTTGGTGATACATTCCTTATCCGGACATACATAGGCGCCGCGACCGGCTTTTTTGCCAGACTGGTCTAATGAGATATCTCCCTCCGGAGAGCGAACGACGCGAATCAGCTCTTTTTTGGACTTCATCTCGCCGCAGCCTACGCACTTACGCTGCGGAACTTTTTTTACCTTCACGCTTCTTCACCGCTCCCTTCCTGCTCCGGTTCCTCTTCTTCAACTTGAGACTCCGGTTTGATATCTATTTTCCAGCCGGTCAGTTTAGCGGCAAGACGGGCATTCTGTCCTTCTTTGCCGATAGCCAGCGATAACTGGTAATCAGGAACAACTACACGACAAATTTTCTCTTCTTCACTGGCAACCGCATTAACGACCTGAGAAGGCGACAATGCATTGGCCACATATACTGCGGGGTCAGTATCAAATTTTACGATATCGATCTTTTCTCCCCGTAATTCATTGACAATATTCTGTACCCGCATCCCTTTATGTCCGACGCAGGATCCTACAGGATCGACTTTTTCATCGTTTGACCAGACGGAAATCTTAGAACGCATCCCTGCTTCACGGGCTACGGATTTTAATTCCACGATGCCGTCGTGAATTTCAGGGACTTCCAGCTCAAATAATCGCTTCAACAACCCGGGATGAGTACGGGAAAGCATGATCTGTGGACCTTTACCGGTCTTTTTCACTTCAATTACGTAGAATTTCATGCGATCATAGGGGATATATTTTTCACCGGTCACTTGCTCATTGCTCATCAGCAGTCCTTCTGTAGAACCAAGATCAACGTATACCGTTCCCCGTTCTACACGCTGGATCGTACCGTTTACGATATCGTCTTCCCTCTCGGAAAATTTATCGTAAACCATATTCCGCTCTGCTTCCCGGATTCGCTGCATGATGATCTGTTTTGCATTTTGCACTGCAACACGGCTGAAATTTTTCGGGAACACTTCCTGTTCGACGATATCTCCCAAAACATAATTGGGATTTAAGTTTAAGGCTTCTTCCAGCGAAATTTCATCATGTGGTTTTACCACCTGTTCAACCACTTTCCGCTGTTCAAAAACATGGAATTCATTACTTTTGTCGTTGGGCAGTTCCACACGTACTGTCTGTGAACTGTCGTAATTCTTTTTATATGCGCTGACTACAGCTTCTTTAACCGCATCAAACAATACCTCGGGATTAATTCCTTTTTCTTTACCTACTGCTTCAATGGCCTGTACAAATTCAGATTTCACTTTTTTAACTCCTCCTTAAAAATCGATATGCGGTCTGATAACCGCAATTAAATTTCGTTCAATCGTTACGGGATTTTTGTCTTCTTTTCCTTTTATAATTTTTTTAATTTCGATTTCTTTATCAGTGTGGGAAAGAAGCGTTCCTGTAAGTTCTTTATTTCCTTCGTACGGCGAATAGAACTGGACATCAACTTTCTTACCGTAATTTGATTCAAAATCTTTATCTTTTTTTAACGGTCTGTCAATACCCGGCGACGATACTTCAAGATAATATTTTTCTTTGATCGGGTCTTTTTCGTCCAACGCTTCAGCAAGCTTTTCACTGAGAAACTGACAATCGTCAAGATCAATTCCCGTCGGTTTATCAATAAAGATCCGAAGGTACCAGTCTTTCTCACGAACATATTCCACATCGCATAAGTTTATATCCGTGCCCTTTAATAACGGAGAAACCAGTTCCGTTATAAATTTTTCCACTTCTTCACGCTTCATAAATTCACTTCCCGTTTCAGAAATATTCCAATATAACGAAAGAGCGGGTTTTGCACCCACTCTTCCTGGAAGACTTCATAAATTTTCTTTACATATTATAACATTAAAAAACGCAATTGAAAAGTCTTTTTATAATTAATTGTACAGATTATTACATTTTAGCAAAATAAATTTCTGTTTCCCTGTCATTCGGAACAGTCTCAGCAATCGCAAAAACTTTTTTAATCTTCGCTTTCCTGACATTTGTTTTGTCTGTTATTGAAATCTGTTAAAAACTGAATAAATCCATCTGGTTGCTGGCTGGCATATTACCTAATGCGCCATATTCAGCCAATGCATCCAAAGCGGTCTGCCCGACATGCCCCAACCCTTCTTCATCCGGTCTATACTCTGTATCGTTGACAGGCTTGGCCAGAATTTCCTGCTCAGTCTGACGGCAGCAGGAAAGCAGATCTTCCTGGGAGATGAATTCACGGTCAGTATTTTTTACAGTAAGATACAGTGTGCGGGCCACGCCTTTTCCCACCCCTGGAAGGCAGCACAAAGGAACACGGATTCCTTTTTTGCCTTCCGGACGGAATTGAACGGAATGGGATTTATACAAATCAATCGGATAAAATTCGTATCCCCTGCATAGCATTTCCAACACTAACTGCAGATAAACCACTGTGTCTTTGTCAACTGCTTTGGCATCTCTGCCCTGCAGTTCCACGTTTTTAATAAACTGACGGATATAGTCTTCCCCCTTGGCCACAATGGAAGCATCCACGTCTGCCCGCTGCGAAAAATATGCAGCGTAATATGCCTGCGGATAATGCACCTTGCAATATGCGATGCGATAAGCGTTCAGTACATAAGCGACCGCATGCGCTTTCGGAAACAGGTATTGCACCGTTTCACAGGATTTCATATACCAGTCCGGCACATGCGCGGCTTCCATGGCTTTCCGCATATCCGGTTCCAGTCCTTTTTTGGCAGCTTTTCCCTTACGCACATACTCCATGGTTTTAAATGCAATCGCAGGATCGACTCCTTTTGCTATAAGAGAAGTCATTACGTCGTCGCGCGTTGATATGGTCTGCTCAACAGGATGCCCCTCCTCGATCAGGTCTTTGGCATTGCCGATCCATACATTGGTTCCGTGGGAATATCCGGACACGCGGACAATATCGCTGAAGAGTTTCGGCTTAAGATCGTTGATCATATCCAGCGTAAAACGGGTGCCGCATTCCGGAATACCTAACGTGCCCACATTTGTTCCAATTTGTTCCGGCGTTACGCCTAATGCTTCTGTCGAGGAAAAAATAGCCATGGTTTCCGGGTCGCCTACAGGGATGTCCATAGCGTTGATTCCTGTAAATTCTTCCAGTCGCTTGATCATGGTAGGATCCACATGGCCTAAAATATCCAGCTTGACAAGACGATCGTTAATGGAATGGTAATCGTAATGCGTCGTAATAATGTCGCTGTTCCGGTCATCGGCCGGGTGGCTCATAGGGGTAATATAATGAATATCCATATCGCGCGGAATGACCATGATTCCTGCGGGGTGCTGACCTGTTGTACGTTTTACTCCTTTTAATCCGGCAATGAAACTTTCTACGTAGGCCGGATGAGCCGGAATATTATGTTCTTCAAAATATTTTTTCGCATAAGACCAGGCCGTTTTGGGAGCCACAGTCGCTATCGTTCCTGCACGGCATACGTTATCCCGCCCGAATAATTCTTCCGTGTATTTATGAGCCCGGTGCTGATATTCATCCGAGAAGTTTAAATCAATATCCGGAACCTTATCGCCATGGAAACCCATAAATACGGCAAAGGGGATATTATGACCGTCCCGAACCATATCCGTCCCGCATTCGGGGCAGTCTTTCGGCGGCATATCAAATCCACTGGCGTATTCATTATGCTCAAAAAATTCCGTATGACGACATTTAGGACAACGATAATGGGGTATCAGCGGATTTACTTCTGTAATATCCGTCATGCAGGCCACAAAACTGGATCCGACGGATCCACGGGAGCCTACCAGATAACCTTCATCCATGGAGTGCTTGACAAGTTTATGCGCAATGTCATACAAAACCGCGTAACCATGATTGATGATTGCGTCCAGTTCCATCTTAAGTCTGTCTGCGACAACTTTGGGTAACACGTCCCCATAATAGCGATGTGCTTTTTCATAACAAAGCGTTTGAATTTCGTCTTCGGCGCCCGGTAATGTGGGTGAATATAACTGATCCCTGTCAGGAACCGGTTTGATGCGACAAATCTGATCTGCAATCTTATTCGGGTTTGTTACGCAAACTTCATAAGCTGTTTCTTTATCAAAATAGGTAAATTCAGCCAGCATCTCTTCTGTCGTCCGAAAATATAAGGGCGCCTGCATATCCGCATCATTATATCCCTGACTGTACTGGAGGATGGCTCGCGTCTTTGCGTCTTCCGGATTCAGAAAATGCGAATCGCAGGTCGCGACACAGAGTTTGCCAAGCTTTTTTGCCAATCGGTAAATCAGTTTATTGTTTTCAATCAATTGTTCGTGAGTAAATTTTCCTTCTCTCTCCAGAAAAGCGTTATTGCCTAAAGGCTGAATTTCAAGATAATCATAAAAATCTGCAATTTTTAACAGCTCTTCTTCGGATTTTCCCGCTTCAATCGCCTGATACAATTCACCAATCTCGCAGGCGCTGCCGAGCAAAAGTCCGTCGCGAAACTCTTCCAGTATGCTGCGCGGGATCAGCGGACGGGCATGGACACCGCTTCCGTTCAGATAGGTCAGATGGGAAAATGTAACCAGTTTGTATAGATTTCGGAGACCGATATCATTCCGCGCCAGTATGATAATATGATTAGAACGCAACTTGCCGCTGTGCGGTTTATGTTCTTTCAGTATTTCTCCATTTTCGTCACTGGTAAGATATCCCTCACATCCGTAAATTAACTTTAAATCGCTTCCAGCATCTTCAACAGCATCAGCACAGAACGGAAAAGCCTGAATCACACCATGATCGGTAATGGCCAGCGCTTTATGTCCGAATCGGATTGCTGTTTTAACCAATTCTTCCATTGGAGTAATAGCATCTAATTTACTCATTTTGGTATGACAATGAAGTTCCACCCGTTTTACAGGCGCGTTGTCTTCCCGTTGCTTCACTGTCATTTTTTTTATAGCTATCGGCGTCATGGTCATGGCATCGTGGTTAAACTGATCCGGTTCTGCGTTGCCAAGAATCTGCACTGCAAGACCAGGTTTTAACTGGTTTTTAAACTCTTTTGCTTCCGTTGGATCATCAAAGAACAGTTTAATAAAAATGCCGCCATTATCATCGACAACGTTAAAGGAAACAAGAATTTTTGTCGAGCCGTTCCGCCCGCGAACTTCTCGCTCATTATAAGTTACAAGATTATCATCTTTATCCCGCTGTGTTGAAATATGCCCCTGTATAACAATATGCCGCCGCGGTTCCGTCAGTTCATTAAGCGAAATGATGTTATCTGCGTTAAAAGGTTTTCCAAACAGGCAACCATCAGCAAACTTTTGTCCATATAACGCATTATATGCAGCCATGTACTCATCATCTTCCGCCATGTCCGCTTCTGGCGGCGGGTCGTCAGGCAAAGGAATTTCATCGCAACAGGGTTCCGGTTCTTCCGCTTCCGGGATATCAGAAACAGATTGTATTGTTTCTTTCACGACAGAATCTTTCTCTTGCTGCGTTTTTTTCTTCGCGTCTTTTTTCTCCCAGATAAGATGTGTTAAATGAAATTCTTTTTTAATCCCATTCGTTAAAAGTTCCAACAATTCCGTACTGACAGGCACGGGGCATAAATAATCAACTCTCCAGGATTTTTCTGACTCATCGATCCAGATCGTGTCCACATTTAGCAAATTTAAGCTTAAGCGATCGCGTTCCGTCATGGAAAACGACTGAAAAAAAGTATTCAGTTTTTTATTATCAGGCTTAAGGTAAAACAACGGATCCATATATGCTCCTTGCAAAATTTCCAATATCTTTCTGACTGCAATACGCAATCAGTATCAGTATTACAGAAACGAAAGAGGCTGCTTTTGCACAGCCTCTTATTTCTATCAAGAGACGACTTCATAATTGTCTCACAGGGGTCTTTCGGTCAGCCGATATTTTCAACGGATATAACTCCGTCTACTTGCTGTATACCGTCCATAATCAAACCTAAATTCTGTTCACGGCTCATTTTAAGATAAAGATCTATCTCTACCTGGTTGTTACGCAGTTTCCCCGTAACATTGATCGATTTAACTTTGATTTGGTGTAATGCCAAAAAAGAAGTAATCTGGGGAATAATGCCGGGGTCGTCTGACGAGACAACATGAAGAAATTTTCGGTCAGCCCTGTTATTGATTGTAGCTACACGTTTTTCAAATGTATGAAAGGTGGTTAAAATAAGAAACGTGATGAATGTTGCGGCAATACTGATAAAAAACATCCCGGCTCCCGTCGCTAGCCCAATGGCGGAAATCATCCACAGGCTGGCTGCCGTTGTCAGGCCGCGGACTGTGATACCCTCATGTAAAATGGTTCCAGCACCCAAAAAACCAATGCCACTGACAACTTGTGCAGCAATCCTGGATGAATCGCGGCGGTCAGGATATTCAAAAGGTACTTTATCAAACCCGTCAAATCCGTATAAAGAAACCATCATCAGAAGGGCTGAACCCGCACAGACTAAAATATGGGTACGGAATCCGGCCGGGCGATCGCCACTTCCTCTTTCCATTCCGACAATACCGCCCAACACAGCCGACAAGAACAGTCGGATCATCATTTCGAAATGTATAGTATTTGTAAAATTAGCAAGCCAGGATTCCATTTTGTCACCTCAGATAATAAAGAAATCTTATTTCTTTAATTCTGCCAAAATTTCTGCTATACCGTTAACATAGTTATCCGCAGGAAGCATTTGCATTGCTCCGGTCTTACGGATCTTGACCTCGATCTGGCCTTTATCCAGAGTTTTCTTTCCAAGAACAATGCGTACAGGATATCCGATCAGATCCGCATCTTTAAACTTTACGCCAGGTCGTTCGTCACGGTCATCCAGAATCACTTCAATGCCGTTTTTCTTCAGGTCATGATAAACAGCAAACGCTTTTTCTTTTACATCTTCGTCTTTTATATTAATAGGCACGACGATCACCTGGTATGGTGCAATTTCTACCGGCCAGATGATGCCGTCCTTATCGTTGTTCTGTTCTACTGCGGCAGCCATAGTACGTCCTACGCCGATTCCGTAGCAGCCCATGTACATGGGTCTGGATTTGCCGTTTTCATCAAGATAGGTAGCGTTTAGTTTTTCACTGTATTTTGTAAAAAGTTTAAATACCTGCCCAACTTCAATTCCACGGGCTTTGGCAATTTTTCCACCGCAACGGGGACAGGGATCGCCTTCCTGCATCAGACGTATATCGGCAACAAACGCAGGACTGAAATCACGTCCCGGATTTACATTGATATAATGATATCCTTCTTCATTAGCGCCGCAACAGAAGTTGTGCATTTTCATCACGGTCTGATCGCAGACAACAATAGCTTTTTTCGGATCAATGCCACAGGGCCCCATATACCCGCCCGTTGTGCCTGCTGCTTCCAACGCTTCGGGCGATGCCATTTCCAACTGGTTTACGCCGCAGGTATTGATGACTTTGATTTCATTGACTTCATGGTCGCCACGGACAAAACATAAAATGAGGCCTTTTTCACTTTCATAAGCAACTGCTTTAACCGATTTTTCTACTGGAGATTTAAGATACGCGCATACATCTGCGATGGTTTTGCAATCAGGCGTAACAACTTTTTCTTTGGGCAGCGTTTCTTCCGCATCGGCTTCAATCACATTAAGTTCTGCCTTCTCGGTATCTGCTGCATAATCACATTTTGTGCAGTAACTGATTTCCGCTTCACCTGAGTCTGCAAGGACCATGAATTCATGAGAGCCGCTTCCCCCGATAGCGCCGCTGTCTGCTTCGACAGGACGGAACGTGAGCCCGCAGCGGTTAAAAATATTTGTATAGGCATCATACATATCCTGATAGGATTTATTCAACCCTTCTTCATCTTTATCAAAGGTGTAAGCATCTTTCATAATAAATTCCCTGCTGCGCATCAGCCCAAAACGGGGACGGCGTTCATCGCGGAATTTATCCTGGATCTGATAAAGAGAAAGCGGCAACTGCCGATATGAATTTACATCCATATGAGCCAGAGTCGTAATCATTTCCTCGTGGGTCGGACCAAGACAGTAGTCATGCCCATGACGGTCTTTTAAGCGCCACATCTCGGCGCCGTAAACATCCCAACGGCCGCTTTGTTGCCAGATTTCAGCCGGCTGGACGATCGGCATGAGAATTTCCTGCGAATCAATCGCATTCAATTCTTCCCGAATGATGGTTTCAATTTTTTGCAGGACGCGCTGTGCCAAAGGCAGATAAGTGTACATACCGGTAGAAGATTTACGCATATAGCCGGCTCGCAACATCAGTTTATGGCTTGGGATTTCAGCTTCGGCAGGTACTTCGCGTAAGGTAGGTGCATATAATTTACTGACTAACATTTATTTATTCTTCCTCTCGTCTAAAATTTTATCTATTTCTTTAAACAATTCATTAACAAGACAGTCTTCGGGAACTTTTTTTATTACCTGTCCTTTTCGGAACACAAGTCCTTCCCCTTTGCCGCCGGCAATCCCGACATCGGCTTCTCTGGCTTCTCCGGGTCCATTTACAATGCAGCCCATGACGGCGACGCTGATCGGATCTCTGATACCAGCCAGGCGCTGTTCCACGGTATTTGCCAGTTTTTCCAGATCAATGCTGGTACGGCCGCAGGTTGGACAGCTTATCAGGGTTGGGCCATAAGTGCGAAGCCCTAATGATTTCAGTATCTCAAACCCGACCTTTACTTCATTCAGCGGATCGCCTGTCAGCGAAACACGAATAGTGTCGCCTATACCTTCTGCCAGTAAAGCTCCTATCCCTACAGCTGATTTAATGATACCGGACTTGGCAGTTCCCGCTTCTGTAATCCCCACATGCAGCGGATAGTCGCACTGAGACGCCAGCAACCGGTAAGCCGCAAGCGTCAGCGGCACATCATGACATTTCAGGGATATTTTTATATTGCGGTAATCCATTTCTTCCAAAATACGGATATGACGCCATGCTGCTTCGACTAATGCTTCAGGCGTTGGATGTCCGTATTTTTCCAGCAGGTCTTTAGGCAGGGAGCCGGCATTAACGCCGATACGGATGGGGATATTTCTTCCTCTGGCAGCTTCCACAACCGCCTTTACTTTTTCCGTCCCACCGATATTGCCGGGATTCAGACGCAGTCCGTGCACACCAGAATCAATCGCCTGTAGCGCCAGCCTGTAATCAAAATGGATATCTGCAATTACAGGAATCGGGCTTCCTTTCACAATTTCTTTTAATGCAAATGCCGCGTCCATATCTGGGACAGCACAGCGGATAATATCGCAACCAGCTTCTGCCAGCAGCCGAATCTGCCGCAGTGTTGCATTTACATCCTGCGTCTTTGTGTTTGTCATAGATTGGACAGCAATCGGTTTGTTACCTCCGACAGTCACAGATCCAATCTGTATCTGACGGGTCTTTCTGCGTTCCATAAGTCATATATTATCCAATCTTTCGAAAAGTGGATTGGACTTTTTCCTTTCTCCCAAGTGGTTTGGGTAAATTCCGTCATGTTGCTTTATAAACCCATTAGTAATTTTTATCGTTGCAGTTAAATTTTATTGTAAATACAAATTATCTTGTCAGATCCTTAAATGTGGCAAAGATTGTCAGCGCCAAAATCATGGCTACGCCCACTTTCTGAATGTTCTGCATCGCATTTTTTCCCAACTTATGCCCTGTAACAGCTTCAATCAATAAAATCAGAAAATGACCGCCGTCCAGCGCCGGCAAAGGCAACAGATTGATAATAGCAAGATTCAGGCTCAACATGGCTGTAAACTGCAACAACATATCAAAACCTTTATGCGCAACCTGTCCTGCCATCTTTGCTACACCTATCGGACCGGAGATTTCAGCTTTAGCTTTTCCGGTAATCATGTGATAAAGCGAAGCATACATGTTTTTAATAATATTTTTTGTGGCGGTAACAGAAGAAACGGCTGCCTGTATCGGTGTAAGTTCTACCTTCTTTAACGATGAAACAACGCCGATGAACGGTTTCCCCGTTTCCGGATTAACGTCAGGGGTCACAGATATTGTTATCTTTTCATTTCCGCGCTGAACCTCAAAGGGAATACGTTTAATTCCTGCCGAAATAATTTCATTCCGGATATCAATCCATTCTTTCACCGGATTTCCATTAATAGAAAGGATCCGGTCTCCTTCTTTCAATCCGCTTTGCGCGGCTGGATATCCTTCCACAACTTGGCCCAGGATGGGTCTATTTTCTGGAACTTCCATGCCATACGCCAGAAAGATACCGAAGAAAATGATGACAGGAAGAATAAAATTCATCAGAGAACCGGCTAAAATGACCAGCATACGGGAAGCTGCCGGTTTGGAGTTAAACCCTCGTTCCGGATCATCCGGATCCTCTGGATCCATTCCCGCAATTTTGTTATAACCGCCAAGTGGAAGCATTCGTAAAGAATACAGCGTTTCCCCTTCCTGCTGCTGATAAATTTTCGGACCAAATCCAATAGAAAATTCTTCTACTTTCATTCCTGTCAGTTTTGCGGTAATGAAATGTCCGAATTCATGAACCGTCACTAAAATACCAAAAACAAAAATACAAGCTAAAATAGTTAACAAAAGACTTTCTCCCCGTTATTTAAACTCTCTCTTAGTTTTGATTTTTATATCGATTAAAAAAGTAAGATACAAAGAAGACGTTACAGCTTGCTTATCATTTCCCGTGTCTCTATTCGAGTCAGTTTGTCTGCCTCTTCAATTTCTTCCAGCCCCGGATGAGAAATGTTTTGATGCGCATCAACTATACGATTTACTATTTCCGGTATATCAGGATATTTTATCTTCTCATCAATAAAAGCCGTTACACATTCTTCGTTAGCCGCATTAAAAGCACATGGCAGACTGCCTCCGGCTTTACCACAGTCAGTCGCGATCTGAAGTAATGGAAATGCTTCCCGATTAGGTTCTTCAAATGTAAGTTCTCCGCATTTTACAAGATCAAGCTGTCCAAAACATCTGTTATACCGGGATGGAAAAGAAAGCGCATATTGAATCGGCAGTTTCATGTCAGGAATGCCCATTTGCGCAATCACAGCCCCATCATTAAATTCAACCAGAGAATGTACGATACTCTGAGGATGCACAACAACATCTATTTTTTCATAAGGCATATTAAAAAGCCAATGGGCTTCTATTACTTCCAGTCCCTTATTAGCCAGCGTGGAACTGTCTATCGTTACTTTTTTCCCCATGCTCCAGTTGGGATGTTTCAGACATTGCTGCAGCGTAACCTGTTTCAATTCTTCCTTTGTTTTTCCGCGGAACGGCCCACCGGAGGCTGTCAGAATCAGACGTCTCACTTCACTTCCGGTCTGTTCCGGATCTGTAAATGAAAGACAGGGATGATAACCTGCGCGAAGAGACTGAAAAATTGCGCTGTGTTCGCTGTCTACAGGCAGCAGGCTGACATGATTTTCCTGTACGGCTTTCATAACAAGATGTCCCGCAGCCACCAACGTCTCCTTATTGGCAAGCGCTATATCCTTGCCTGATGCAATAGCGGCTAACGTTGGGCGTAAGCCTGCATAGCCAACCATAGCGCCTAAAACGGTATCTGCTTTTTCGTACGTCGATGCGGCAAGAAGGCCTTCCTGCCCGCTCAGGATCTCTGTTTTTCCTCTATACTGGCGCTTTAATTCGACAGCCGCTTCTTTATCTGCTAATACGGCAAAATCAGGGTTGAATGCTTCTATCTGATTTAACATCAGCGCAACGTTTTTATGTGCTGCCAGTACGCGTATCTTTATCTTATCCGGATTGGCCGCTGCTACTTCCAGTGTCTGCCTGCCAATTGAACCTGTGCTTCCCAAAACGGAAATATTTTTCATAAATGACTCCTGTCAAACAATTATGTCTAAGAAAAAACCGCAGGTATTCCGGCATTTAGTTCCCGAACAGCTTCAGTATATAATAAGCCGCCGGAACAGCAAAGAGAAGACTGTCAAAGCGGTCTAGTACGCCGCCGTGCCCCGGGAAAAAATTACCGGAATCTTTTATATCGTAAGATCGTTTTAAAATAGATTCTATCAAATCTCCTACCGGAGCAAAAAATGCGACCGTCAGCCCCAGCAAAATGGATGCAGCGATTCCGGCCCGTAATCCGTAACAGGCGATACTGCCTGTCACGGCAAAAGCAAACAGAAATCCTGCAATTGCGCCTTCCATTGATTTTTTGGGACTAACAGAACAGAATTTGTGTTTTCCGAACGCCATACCAAAAAAATATGCGAAGGTATCACTCGCCCATGTTCCTAACAGAACCATCCACAGGGAAAGTTCTCCCCGGGCAAATTCCATGCCCAGAAAATGAACTGTATTCCCGGGAATCTCCCTGATCAGGGGGATATGAGCAAATAATAATCCCACATATAACAGCGCAGTCAGTGAAGTGGAAGTATGCAAAGGCCAGTTTGTTTCATTACAGTTGCAATGACGTAAAAGCCCTTCTATCAGCACTCCCAGCGTGCCAAAAGCAAGCACGGGCATAAACCATTCACTTTTTCCCATTCCCGCAGCTAATACCAACAGCATTGAAGGAAGGAACGAAGTAATTATATAGCAATTTATCTTTTTGGTTGCTGTCATACGTGCATACTCACGCCATGCCGCTGCAGCCAGCACAAAAACCGCGGCAGAAAAAAGCTTGCCGCCCTGTGTTACCAAAAATACAGCAACCGGAATTCCTACGATTGCAGTTAAAATACGTTTAAACAAATCAATTCATCCTTTGGAAGACACGACCACTTTCCCTGTCATCTGTCAACTGAACTTTTAAAATCGTGTCTTTTTTAAGTAATTACTTTTGCACGAGACCGCCAAATCGGCGCTCCCGTTTCTGATAAATTTTAATTGCTTCTATCAGCATGTCCGGTGTAAAATCCGGCCAATAAACAGAAGTAGTCCAAATTTCTGCATAGGCAATCTGCCATAATAAAAAGTTGCTGACTCGCAGATCTCCGCCCGTACGGATCATCAAATCCGGAGACGGAAGACCTTTGGAATATAAATTATTTTCAAACACGGGAACATCAATATCTTCAATCTTCAACGTTCCGTCCGCAACCTGTCGGGCAATGGAACGCACTGCATGGAGAATTTCAGCTTGTCCGCCGTAATTAATTGCCAAGTTTAAAATAATGCCGGTATCGTTTTTTGTTTCTTCAATAGCATGATCCATTTTTTCGTTCACAATTGCAGGAAGTCCCTCGCGTGAACCCATGAATCGAACTTGCACATTATTTTCTTTGAATTCCTGAATTTCAGAAGTCAGGTATCGGCTTAATAATTCCATAATAAAATGGACTTCAGTAACAGGCCGTTTCCAGTTTTCCGTAGAAAAAGCATAAGCGGTGATTGCCTTGATTCCTAACGCATCCGCAGCTTTCACTATCTTTTTTAAAGTTTCTGCTCCTGCTTTATGCCCAAATGTGCGGACCTTTCCCTGCTCTTTAGCCCATCGCCCATTCCCGTCCATAATGATTGCGATATGTTCCGGGATATTCGACATATCCAAACCGCTCGTATCCATTTTAACTTTAGACGGCATGGAATATACAGGTTTTTGAAACAAACCTTTAAACATAGGTGTTTTCTCCCTGAAACAAAAAATGTGCCTCCCCTTCTGCAAAGCAAAAGGGGAGTTCCAGAATCAATTATTCCTGGTTGATGGCGCCAACCGGGCAGTTTGCTGCGCAAGCGCCGCATTCTACACATTCGTCAGCGGTAATCTGATATTTACCATTACCATCTTCTTTAGGTGCGCCAACGGGGCAAGTGCTGGCACAAGTGCCACAGCCTACGCAAGCGTCGGTATCAATTTTGAAAGCCATGCTCAAGCACCTCCTTTCTCCTCTTCATCATTGTACTCAAAAGTATTATATGTTCAGACAATTGTTGCTGTCTGACAACATACTCTTCCGTAAGGCAATTCTCTCTGTCTTCCTGCCTGTAACCGGAAGATATATGTACAACGCGATACTCCCATCCCGCATTAAGCAGTATTTTAACCGCTATATTTAACGGCATGGCCAAAACATCCGGCATCTTTACACTTCCATAATTTCTTTTTCTTTAGCTTCAATCACTTTGTCGATTTCTTTCATCATTTTATCAGTCAGTTTCTGTGCTTTGTCCTGGCCGTCTTTGGAATCGTCTTCCGTTATTTCTTTGGCTTTTTCTGCCTTCTTAATTCCTTCAATAATGTCGCGGCGCAGTCCTCTTACGCTTACGCGGGCTTCTTCCGTACGTTTATTGGCAGTTTTAACAAGTTCTTTTCTGCGATCTTCCGTCAGCTGGGGAAGATTTAACCGGATAACGGATCCGTCTGTATTGGGATTGAGCCCCAGGTCAGATGTCATGATCGCTTTCGAGATAGCTTTGATCATTGTTTTTTCCCAAGGCGTAATAACAATCATGCGAGGCTCGGGAACAGCCACGTTGGCCACCTGATTAACAGGCGTCGGAGCGCCGTAATAATCTACCATAATTTTATTCAACAGGGCCGGCGTGGCTCGTCCTGCTCTTAATCCTGCCAGATCTTCACGAAGATAGGAAATTGTCTTTTTCATCTTTTCTTCGTTAGTTTTTAATAGTTCTTCAATTGTTGCCATTATGCTTTACCTCCTACTGTTGTTCCGGTAACAGTTCCTAAAGCCGCTTTTAAAATATTACCGGGAGTCTCAATATTAAATACAATGATTGGGATCTTGTTGTCCATACACAGGCTGATAGCAGTGGTATCCATAACACTTAAGTGTTTGTTGATTACATCAATATAATCCAGTGAATCAAACTTTTTCGCTTCCGGATGGGTAGCCGGGTCGGCGTCATATACACCATCTACGCCGTTCTTTCCCATCAAGATTGCATCTGCTTCAATTTCTGCAGCACGCAACGCAGCAGTTGTATCTGTCGAAAAATACGGATTTCCGGTACCGGCTGCAAAAATTACGACACGCTCCTTTTCCAGATGACGAACCGCTCTTCGGCGGATATACGGCTCCGCTATCTGACGCATTTCGATGGCTGTCTGTACACGGGTCGGAACCCCTATCTGTTCCAGCGCATCCTGCAAGGCAAGCGAATTAATGATTGTTGCCAGCATACCCATATAATCGGCGGTTGCACGATCCATCCCCTTATTAGCGCCGGAAAGTCCGCGCCAGATATTGCCTCCGCCATTAACGACAGCAATCTCAAGACCGCAGTCAAGCACTTCTTTGATTTGTTTTGCAATGGAATTGACTACATTCGGATCAATGCCATAACCTTTTTCTCCTGCAAGCGCTTCACCGCTTAATTTTAAAACCACTCGTTTGTATTTTACTTCATTTGCCACGCCGACACCCTCCTGTTATTTTATAGTCATTTCTAAAAACTAAATCCAGATAGTTAGTACTTGCTGGCATTCTTCAAAATATTATACCACATCCTGCACTTTTGAAAAATAGCAGAAAGCAATAATTACTGATTAAATTGTGAAAATTTAAAGACATCCTGCATGAAACAAAAAACTTCCTTTTACGTCCGTCTGCAATACGTTTGAATTCATAAAAAAAGACTGCAATTTTTTTGCAGTCTTTTTTGGTCCGAAATTATTTTTTAATAAAAGCAGCAACTTCATCAGCGAAGTTTTCCTGTTTCTTTTCAATGCCTTCGCCTAACTGGAAGCGGGCAAAACGGGAAACATCCGCATTTTTTGATTTCAACAATTTGCTGATGGTCAGGTCGCCGTCTTTGATGAACTCCTGATCTACAAGACAAACTTCTTTATAGTACTTGTTAATGCGGCCTAATACCATCTTTTCAATGATGTTTTCCGGCTTGCCTTCATTACGGGCCTGTTCTGTCAGGATATCTTTTTCATGTTCCAGTTCGGAAGAAGGAACTTCATTGCGGTTCAGGAACTGGGGATTAGCTGCGGCAACCTGCATAGCTACATCTTTTCCCAATTCGGCGTCGCCGCCTTTCATGTCGACCAGAACACCAATTTTTCCGCCGGCATGAATATAGCTGTAAACTTGTCCTTCTGCGCTTTCATAACGAACAAAACGACGAACGGAAATGTTTTCACCGATTTTTGCAATCGCTTCCGTAACCAGATCTTTGACTGCTTTACCGTCAATTTCGGAAGCCAACAGCGCATCTACATCAGCCGGATTGTCAGCAACGACTTTGGCAGCAATGGATTTTGCCAGCGCCTGGAAGTTTTCGTTCTTGCCAACAAAGTCGGTTTCGCAGTTTACTTCCACGATTGCCCCAATTTTTCCATCTTCGGCAACGTGAGCAACAACAGCGCCTTCTGCTGCTACACGACCAGCTTTCTTCGCAGCCTGGGACAATCCCTTTTCACGCAGGAAGTCAATTGCTTTTTCCATATCGCCTTCCGTAGCGACCAATGCCTTTTTGCAGTCCATCATACCTGCGCCCGTACGTTCGCGCAGTTCTTTAACAATTGCAGCAGTAATCTGTGCCATACCCTAAATCCTCCTGAATTTTATGGTTTTAAATGTTTACAGTTTAATAAAGGGAACCGCAGCGGGTTCCCTTTCGAGATCATAACACTAAAGGTTCCCGGAGTCGAAAACCCGTTAATATCTTATTCTGCGTCTGCAGCTTCTTCAGCCGGGGCAGCTTCTGCTTCTGCAGTCTGCTGACCCTGACGACCTTCCAGCACTGCATCAGCCATTTTGCTTGCAAGCAGACGTACAGCACGGATAGCGTCATCATTAGCAGGAATTACATAATCTACTTCATCCGGATCGCAGTTGGTGTCAACTGTTGCTACGATAGGAATGTTCAGCTTGCGGGCTTCCAGAACAGCAATGTGTTCTTTGCGGGGATCTACAACGAACAAAGCTGCCGGCAGTTTTTTCATATCTTTGATGCCGCCCAGGTTTTTGTTCAGTTTTTCCATTTCATGACGCAGGCCCAGAACTTCTTTCTTGGGCAGAACATCAAAGGTTCCGTCTTCTTCCATCTTTTCCAGCTGACGCAGACGTGCAACCCGTTTCTGGATGGTCTTGAAGTTGGTCATCATGCCGCCCAGCCAACGTTCATTAACATAGTACTGATTGCAGCGGAGCGCTTCTTCACGCATGGCTTCCTGTGCCTGTTTCTTAGTACCTACAAACAAAATGTTTCCGCCGTTCTGTGCGGTTTCACGGATGAAGTTATATGCTTCATCAACTTTTTTAACGGTCTTCTGCAGATCGATAATGTAGATACCGTTACGTTCGGTGAAGATGTACTTCGCCATTTTGGGGTTCCAGCGACGGGTCTGATGGCCGAAATGTACGCCGGCTTCCAGCAACTGTTTCATGGAAATAATACTGCTCATTTTTTGTTTCCTCCTGTTTTTTCCTCCGCAGTCGCCTATGATTAAGGTTAACCGCTTATGCGGACAGTACCTCTGCAACTGCGTGTGTATTAAACACTTGAAAGATTATATCACAGTCATTGCCAACGGGCAAGACTTTTTTATGAATTTTCTACGGGAATTTCCAAAGTTTTTTTGATATTCGCCGCCATCTCCCCGGCGCCGATTACTTCATTATGAAGCACGGGTTTATGTTCCATTTCCGTAATCTGATGCGGAATCGGCAAACCTGTTTCCTCTGTCAGCCTGCGGGCTGCTTCAAACGGTTGGCTCTCATCTAGCCCTTCTGCTTTTCCAAGACCTTCCAGAACAGTCTGGCAGAATTTGTATGGACTTGCCGTAGACAGTACAATGATATAGCTGTCATCACTGCTCAGCAGGCGGTATTTTTGGGCCGCGCGCCAAGCCACTGCGGTATGAGGATCAACCACATATTCAAAATCATTGTAAACACGGCCGATAGTCTCCTTTGTTTCCATTTCATCTACCCAGGCAGCAAAGAACAAATCCCGTACGCGTTCCGCAACATCTGATGTGACTTTGTACTGTCCGGCAGTATTCAACTGCGTCATCCATTCAGCAACCTGAGCGGAATTATTGTCAGTCAGATCAAATAAAAGGCGTTCCAGATTACTGGATACCAGAATATCCATGGACGGGGATACGGTTTTATTGAGTTCCCTTAATTTGTTATACACACCGGTATTAATGAAGTCCGTCAGCACGTTATTCGAATTGGAAGCGCAGATGAACCGTTTCACCGGAAGCCCCATCTTTTTCGCGTAATAGCCCGCCAGTATATCGCCAAAATTACCAGTGGGAACAGCAAAGATAACTTTTTCTCCCGGTTCGATCCTGCCATTGGCAACAGCATCCGCATACGATTTAAAATAATATGTAATCTGCGGTACCAGGCGCCCCCAGTTGATTGAATTTGCGGAAGAAAACTCCCAGCCAAAATCCTTTAATTCAGCGGCCAGACCTGTATCGCCAAATATTTCCTTGACACCGCGCTGTGCATCGTCAAAGTTTCCATGAATACCAAAAACTTTTGTATTGCCACCCTGTTGCGTTACCATCTGCAATTTCTGTACGGGACTGACGCCATCTTCCGGATAAAAAACAATGATTTCGGTTCCGGGAACATCGGCAAAACCTTCCAGCGCAGCTTTGCCTGTATCACCGGATGTTGCTGCCAGAATGACAATTTTTGTATCGGTTCCTGTTTTATTTTGCGCTTTTGTCATCAGGTGCGGCAAAATCTGAAGAGCAATATCTTTAAATGCCAAAGTCGGACCATGCCAAAGTTCCAGCACATCGGTCCGATCGCCAACTTTGCATAACGGCGCAGGGTTTTTGCCGAATTTTAGAGGCGAATAGGCAGCTGTTGCACATTCTGCCAATTCAGCCGGCGAATAATCCGTCAGAAAATAATTCAGGATGGTAGCCGCGCACTGTTCATAAGACAATGTATTCAGGCTCAGAATCTGTTCCAATGACAGGGAAGGAAAACTCTGTGGGACGAACAGTCCGCCGTCTCCGGCCAGTCCTTCTTTGATTGCGTGGGCAGAAGACACTTTTCCGACCTGCCCTCTCGTGCTGACAAATAACATTGTGACACACCTCATTCTTTACTAAATAACACAACAAGAAAATAAAAATTTAAAGACTTACTTAATCCACAACTAATGAAGCAACAGTTGCTTTCGTTGCTTTTATCAAATCGTCCGGCGAGGCAAGGATCTGCATGCCGCGCATACCGGCGCTGATTGCAATACAGTCAAAAATCCCGCAGGTTTCATCCATAAATACAGGATACGCTTTCTTAGCGCCTAACGGGGAACAGCCTCCGCGAATGTAACCTGTCAATGGCAGGACTTCTTTCAAATGTACCATTTCACAGCGTTTATTGCTGCTTATCCGTGCCAGCTTTTTTAGGTCCAATTCGCTGTTCCCGGGAATGACTGCAAAGATAACGCCAGTTTTATCTCCGCGCACGCACAGCGTTTTAAATACCTGTTCCGGCGGCATGCCAACTTCTCTTGCAACATGAACGGCATCTAAATGTTCCTCATCTACCGGATATGTTTTTAAATCGTACCTGATATGGAGTTCATCCAAAATACGAACAGCATTTGTCTTTTTAATTTTTTTCATGCAGATTACCTCCTGCGTTTATATATGTTAAACTAAAATGTGGAAAAACGCAAACGTCTCTGCTATAATTTATTTGAAGCATAACATTTACTTTACTATTTTTTTAATTAATACGGAAAGAAGGCTGTAACATGTCAATTAAAATAGCCTGCGGACAAATAGAGGTCATTGCCGGGCGTCCGGATCTGAACACAGAAAAAATTTTACAATTCATCAGCCTTGCAAAAAAAGAAAACGTTGATATTTTACTTTTTCCGGAAATGGCTGTACCTGGTTATATGATTGGCGACCTGTGGGAGCAGACTTCATTTTTAAAAGACTGCGAAGTCTATGGTCAACAAATTATTGCCGCATCCCAGGGTATCACTGTAATCTTTGGTAATGTGGC
>Ga0247608_10002760_pt1 | contig 21359 bp, 34 predicted proteins | sample 176DNAGHGlowgp2_FD_193490 | JGI IMG/M metagenome (GOLD analysis project Ga0247608, IMG submission 193490) | Sheep rumen microbial communities from Palmerston North, Manawatu-Wanganui, New Zealand - 1766 DNA GHGlow gp2 | ecosystem: Host-associated > Mammals > Digestive system > Stomach > Rumen ...
CTATTTCTCAAGTATGAGAGCAGCTGCTGTATTCATTGCTAATCATATTGACACTCATGTAATGAAGTACAATATATTTGGAAAACAATATGATGCTTACTATGGGGCAGTGCTATCATGTAATTATAAACTATATACTCTATATAGTGTGTCACACAAAGATGATTTGAGATCTATTTTTAGAGCATAACAATATGAATAGAAGAGCATGGCATTTAATTTCAACAGGGCATAGACCAAAAGATGGCGCAAGTGTCATTTGCATATTTCACAGCGGTGAAGCTATAGAATGCTATTATGATAAAGAGTATGACGATTTTATACCATACGATCAAGAGTGGGATATGCAGCCGTTTCATTCAGACTGGTTTAAAGCATGGTGTTTCGATGATGGTCATTGGTTTATTATAGATAATGCCTATGATGATTTTTTAGAATTTTCTAAAGAATATGGTTTTCCTGAATTGCTAAAATCTAAAAAGAAATCACGCATACCTTGTAATAAGGATTAATAATAATGAAGATTAAAGATCTCATAAGTGAACTTGGCAAATACGATGAGAATACAGAGGTATTTGTATATGACGATAAAGGTTATGAAAGAATTGACATTAAATTTGATGTCTTAAAAGACAAGTTCTTTCTTTACGGTAAAGTACAGCCAGTTGTTATTAGACTAATTGGCAAAGATGACTTTAAAAGAACATTTATATTCTAATGTATATAAGTATGAAGTGGCACAAACTTTCTGAAGAGCCTATACCAGAAATATTATTTAGAACAAACTCAGCTATAGTAATAAAGAGAAAAGATGGCACACAGGATATAGTATATCCTAATAAAGACGGCTACATTGTTTTATCATTTATTTGCAATGAGCCATTAGTGATGTACAAACCAGACTTGAATGATATACAGTATTGGGCAAGTATAGATGAAATTTTAGAGAGTAATAGCAATGGATGATTTTAATATTGTAATTGACGGTAAAGAACATTCATGTACTAAATGTGATAAAATATATGTAGAGCTTAATAACTCAGTAGAAAGAAGTGATATAGATTACACAGAATTAAAGAGCTTTGCAGAGTCTTTCAATATTCCAAGAGAGCCTATCTCATGTACATTTCATATTAAAAAGAAAAGCCCTAATTATAAAAGAATGCGTAAATTTTTCAAGAAGTTACTAAAAGAGTGTAAACAAAATGAGAACTGATGAAGAACTAATTGCAGAGCGTAACATTCAAGTTGTAGCATCTGCGTTACTTGAAGTGATGAACATATTTTATAAAGTAGAAGGCTGTGAAAATAAATACATTAGAGATCTTGGAGATGAACTGCTTCATAAGTATGGCGAGCAATTAAAAGATATTGCTGATAATGGAAATAGCCTATAAAGATTAATGATTTAGTTAGTAAACTTAATATATTAATGATATAATAAAGGACTTGTAAATAATGGATGATGTTGACGAAAGCAGATGTACATGGACTATTGTGTTTAATAATTCTCCATATACAATTTTAAATAATACATCTTTTGATGTAAGTAATTTTAATGGTGAAACTCTAAATATTTTTTCAGATATATCGCTTAATATTATAAGTACATGTGATGAATACACATATAAAGCATTTACAAAATGGATAAGTGATATATTTGAAACAACACCATCAAAATATGATTTTGAAACATGTGGTAAACTATTAAAGTTTAATGAAAATGGTGTTTTACTTCAAACGTATGAGCTTGTAAATATATATCCAAAATCAATTACGCGTGGTAATTTATTTAGAAATAAATCGCTACTTGATATTAAAATAAATTGTACAGTAGTTCGTCAAGATGAAGATTGTATTACTGAAAAAGATCATAATGATCCAATAAAAACTGAATTTAATAAATCAATAAAAAACAATATGAATAAAAAGGAAAATAATACAATGGATGTTGATATTGTTAAGCCTATTGTAAATATGCTTGATGAAATTGATTCTTTATATCATAAAGTTAATAATGATGATGATTTGTATAGTGATGATTTTATTGATGCTTTAGATAGTTATAAAGATCTTCTTAAAGATAATCTTGTAGAAATTATTAGAAATAATTGTAAATAGCTATCTATAAATTAGTAGTATAATGTAAATCTTATTTTGGGAGCACAAGTATGGTAATCACACATAATCTTATTATATTAAGAGGTGACTATCATGACAAAGAACAGTATTGGTATAGCTGACACTTATTTGCGATTCCTTAGATATTATTTATTAGGTGTACTAGACACATGCAGAAATGCTAAAAATAGTCCAATACAGTTTGATTTAATTGAATTATATTCAAAAGCTGCATTAGATCTTGTTAATGAACTTTCACATGATAGTGAATATGAAGATCCTAATGATATAACAAATGAAATTTAATTGTATTGGAATTTAATTTACATTATGGATAATTAAATATGCTATTTATAAATGATTATAATATAATAAATGAATCGAAGTGTTCAGATAAATTTGAACAAAAATGTGCAAGATACCTTAAAAAGCAATTTCCAAATCATAAGTTTACTATTAAGGGTGGTCATGATAGAACTGTATCAGATATTCTTGTTGATGATTCATTTTATATAGAATGTAAAATGACTGAACGTCAAAATAAACATATTAATGCACAGTCAACTGGATTTGGAATTAAGCTTGTAGAATCTGATAATAATAAATCATTTGAATGTTCTGAAACGGCTGAGAATAATGATGATGCTTTAGAGATTCTTAATTATATTAATAGTAACATTAATGAATTTTTAAAGCTTATTGCTAGACATTCAAGTAAAGTTCAAATAAATATAAGTCCAGAAGTATTTGCAAGATGGATAAGTAATTATTATAAACAAAAGAATGTGTTATTTTTTATAACAACTTTAAATAATAAGTATTCAATATTTAAAAATACACCTAAAAATTTATTGAAATACTTTGAAATACGAGCTTATGCACGATATTTTCCTAATGGTTCAAAAGACTTACCATTATGTTTTCGTGATGATGTTTTAACTGCATTAAAGCAACAATTAAAATCTGTATCTGCTAAAGTTATTGGAAAGCAGCTAATTATAAAAACAACAAGCACTATTGAAAATCCATATTTTAATATTGGTGATTTAATAGTATACTTATCAGATAAAAATCAAAAGCCAAATGAATATCGTGTTATGAAAATATCAAAGGTCGGTTCACCACGAGTTGCATTTCATTTATACACTATTTCAGATCAAGATGAGCATGACTTAAATCAGTTTAAGAATTATCTTGATAAAATAAATAATTAATATAGTCTATGTATGTCCTAATATAGGTGTATATAACTATTGATGTTATAGCACTTATAAGGACTATAGAAATACTATGTGTAATTTATCTGAATATAATTATAGACCACAGAAATTTTCTGATATTGTTGGTAATGAAATAAATAATAAAATTCTACTAGAGGTTGCAAAACATTCAGGACCATCAACATATATATTAGCTGGGTCTTATGGCTGTGGAAAAACAACATCTGCACGATGTTTTGCAAAAGCTGTTAATTGTACAAATTTAACTGATGATATATGTGGTGAATGTGAATCATGCAAAATGAATTTAAATAACTCACCATTCTATACTGAGTTAGATTCATCTGCAGTTGGAAATGTTGATAGCATTCGTGATTTACAAGAAGAGTTAACATTTGTACCACGTGGTAAAAAACGCGTTATTGTATTAGATGAGTGTCATTTAATTAGTAAAGCTGGACAATCTGCTTTACTAAAAATATTTGAAGATGCTCCAAAAAATATCTATTATTTATTATGTACTACAGATAAAGATGCTATATTACCAACAATTATTTCAAGATCTTTAACACTAAACTTTAATACAAAATCAAAAGATGAAGTTATAAATAATTTATATAAAATTGCTAAAGATCAAAATGTACAATTATCAGAGCAAGCTGCGAATTTAATTGCATTAAGATCTAAAGGGCACATGAGAGATGCTCATAAATTATTTGAAAAGTATTTGCTAATTGGTGAAAATGATTTCTTAAATCTTGAAGAATCAGGATATGTATATTTAGCAAAGTACTTTGCGCAAGTATTATGGTTAATTAAAAATACACGAGCTTCATCTGAAGATATTAAAAAGCATAAAGAAATAATGATGGAATTGGTTGATCGTGTTATGCGAATTCCAATTGCATTATTAAAAGATGATTATCAGAATTTGTTTTTAGATCTTGCTAAAAAATGTTTTAATGCTGAATATAAAGTTGAACCTATTGTTGAAGCTATTGTAAAGCAATTTGATGTACGTTCAATAATGAATTTATATAAAGTTGCATTAGATGACTTTACAATGAGTTCATTTGATAGTGATATAAGATTTCAGACGGCATTATTTTCAATATATCAGAGATTACTTATGGGAATTTAATTATGTATAAAAATAAATTAGAAGCAAGAGTTGCTAGATTAGAGAATTTGCTTATAGAGAGATCTATGGGCTATGGTAATGAACCATCTAACGCTATGAAAATATGGTCTTTTCTTAGAGATAATGGCCCAAGTATATCTGCTGATGTTAAAAATATATTTCCATCATCACAACGTGCTTCAATTGCTAGCATGTTAACAAATATGCTTAAAGCTGATTGTATTAGAAGGCATGGAAATAATTTAGTTGCTAATTTAGATTATAAATGGGATGATGTTGGAGTAATTCCAAAAACTGCACAGCAAGAGTTGATGAACTCTGTAAAGAATAGTGTTGAACTTCCAGCTGCTAAACAAAGTAGAACTACATCAAATAATACAAAGCGAATATCTAAGGCTAATAATTTACCAGATATTAAAGAGTGCATTGAGCAATTAGAGTGGAAAATTAACCGCGACCTTGATGCTGATGATATTCATGTTTGGAATGAAGATAATAAACTATTTGCTAGAGTGCTTATTTGTGGTAAAGCTTATGGCGATAGTTACACTGGAAAATATAAAGTATTATACAGCGTAAATGTAAAAGATTATGGTGATAACCATTATACATCTACATTTGATGCAAGTAAAATTATAATGCAAGGCGATGGTATATACGATATAGATGATTTACCAAGAGAACAGAAATCAATAGATGTTTATTCTGATTTTAGAGGTATAGAATCATTAACAATAACATATGTTATGGAATATGATTAAATATATTGAGGCATACTATGAATAATAAATTAGATGCACGCATTGCTAAGCTTGAGAAAATATTAAAGAATGAAGGCTACGATATTTCTGCAGATGTATATAATTGGTTTAATAAATATTGCAGTGATCTTTTAGATAAAGACGATAATGATATTAAAGATCTTAAGTATGATCTTGAAGATACAGATGTTAGTGTCTATGCTGATGAGTGTCTGCTTGATTTAGCTGCTGAACAAGGTATTGATCCTGAAGACATGGAAGATTATCGTGATCAAGTTGAATACGATATTGAAAAATTAGTAAAAGATGTGCTTGAATATATTGAAGATGGTTATGATAGTGGCATGATTGCTTTTGATAAGAATAAAGCTGATTGGATGGATCGCTATAGAGACAATGTAGATTATACAGCTTCATTAGAATCAAGAATAAATAAGCTTGAAAAAAGTTTAAAGCATGAGAATTTAGAAGATATAAATGATGCACAAATGGAATATATTCGCAATGTATCATTTTTAGCTGATAAAATGATAACTGCAGCTGCTGATATTGAAGAACAAGCTGAAGCATCAGGTGATGAAAAGTTACATTCTTATGTATTTAAAGCTATGGTTGCATTAAACCTTGTGCGATTTTATCTTAAACGCAAATTACACTAAGAGACATATATGAAAAAATTAACTCTTGAAGAACGTGTAGCTCGTCTTGAAAGACTAATAAGTCGACGTATATGTAAAAATGAGTTTTTAGGATTTACAGAACCTAAAGACTCAGAAGAAAAATCTTGGATTAATGACTTATTTTCAAAGTATACTTCATTAAGAAGATTTCTTGTATATAATGAGCATGCAAAGAATAATAAATCAAATAATCTATTTTATATTATACTAAATACAAAAGGTAATCAGCATAACGGAATTTCTTTTGAAATTTCTACAGCTGGTGACCGTAATACAATGTATTGCACTTGTATAGATGCAGATAGAAATATTATTGCAAAGCTTAAGCCTTTTAATTTAGACACAGACTTAAATAAGGTTGCTGCATTTATATTAGAGCAATTAGATGATAATAAGACTGATGTATCAGAAGATAATATAAATGAAGAATACATTAACGAATCAGTTGCATTTAATGCAAGTGAATGTGAATATATGCGTGATTTAATTGATGAAAATCTTCCTGATGTTTTATCAGATACAGAAATAGAATTAGATAAGAAAGATATTGGCAAAGGTATTTTAATTGTTCATTTAACTATGAATGATGATACTACATCATATACTATTACAGCTGTAGATGCCGATAAATTTTATCTTGAATACAATAATAAAAAGATTAAAACTGTAAAGTCAATAAATGATATTGTTGATGTTTTAATCGATCATTTTACAAAGATATATATTTAATGTATAATAAATTAAGTGGGTTACAATATGTCAAAAAGAGTATCAGAATGTTGTGATCAGTGGAGTGATTTACAGACATTAGCACTTGCAGACAGAATGGATATTGATTCATTTAAGCCAGTACTACCAAATTGTAATTCACTTGATGATTATGAACAGCAAGTTAAACAGCAAATTGAAAATAATATTGAAACATGTAAAGCTGATTTATGTATACTAGATCCAAATAATACTGTACAACTATTAGCACTAGCTGCATTAGGCTGTGTTGATATTAATAAACTAGTTAGTATTATTATGGATTATTATAAACAAGATCTTCGAATTCTCTCGTTAGAAAGCAGAATGAACCGAATTTGTGAGAAATTGAATATAAATAAAAAAGTCACAAATGAACGTGAAGATACCCCAGCTCATGATGGTGAAGTTGCAGCAATGGATATTGCAATGAAGTTTGATAAGGATGATCTTGATATTGATTCTGACGTTGATGTTAAGAATAAAAAAGACGCGTGGGTTTTACGTTTAGTATATAATGATGGAAATAGAGAAGATCTTTCATTAGTTAAACCAAATGATGATAAACGTGATTATACTATCACATCTGATAAAGACAAACTTAAAGTTAAATTTTCTGATGAAGATGGTGAATTAAATGTGCCGCAATCTGTAATTGATCATATTGCAAAGCATATTGAACAAGCAGAAGATAATATCGAAGATAATAAAAAGAATAATGACTCTGACCTTGCAAAAGAAATTGCTTATGATATTAAAAAGGAATTTCCTAAATATGACATGGAAGTTATCGAAGGCGATGTCGGGAGCACTAAATGGTCTATTGAACTTGTGTATAAAGACGGTAATAAAGATTCATTCAGTATTATGAAAGTTGGCAAGGGTAATTACTTAATGAAGTCTAAAGATGGATTCATTGCCAAATTTACACTTGATGAACTTAAGAACATGCCAAAGAAATTGAAAGATCATATTGAACAGCATGCTAAAAAGGCGGAGAAAAAGTAATGGATAAGACTGTACAGGGTCTTGAGGATTATTCATATGATGAAGTTATTGATTTAATTAATGACTTCATCATTGATAAGATTTGGGATAGTGGCCATTCAGCTGATGATATTAAACTTAATGATATAAGATTACATGGATCAAGATTAAGAAGTCAAGCTAAATCAACATCTGATTTAGATGCTGTTGTTGAATATGATGGTGATATTCGTGAGGATGATTTCTTTAGTATATTAAATGATGATCCGTTATACATTGATGATATTAGAGTTGACATAAATCCAATTAAGGAAGATATGGATTTATACATGAAAAGATCAGCTGATTATGATAGACATAAATTAGGTCTTGAGTATAGATTAAGAAAATTAGAGCAATTAATATGTGAAGGTAAGCATGATCAAGAAGTACTTCGTGATTTTCTTGGTGATGAATACTATGACAAGTATACTTTAATTAAAAATAAAATTAAAGATTCAAACTATAAAGATATATATAAGCTTATAAGAAGAGATCCTGATGAAGTAAAAGCTTATATTGATAGCTTCAAATCAAATAGAGATCGCAACGTATCAGCGAAGCAATCTGGCGCAAAATTACTTTATAGTGATAATGAATGGAATGTATATAAAATAACAACATATGATGCGGCAGTTATTTATGGAAAAAATACTAAGTGGTGTATAACTGGAAGATACCCACAGTCTGAAGGTAAAGGTGAATATTACTTCAATAATTATATTGAATCTGAAAACCTAGATGGCGGATATTATTTCTTTATAAGTAAGAATGATGCTACTGAAAAATATTGTGTATTACAAGATGTAGATAAGCACATACAATCTATATGGGATTCAGCTGATAATGATTTAGGTGATACTTTTGCAAAAGCGTATATTAAAAATGGCGTTATATTACCAACAATAGATGAAATTCCTGAATCTACTATAAATAATGATAATATAGATGCTGTAAAAATGCAAGATGCTATTGATAATAATGATACTGATTTAATTGAGCAGCTTGTACACGGCGGTATTGATCCAAATATTATTGTTGAAGATCAAATGACAGCATTAACATATGCATGTTTACAATCTGCAGATGAATATGTTATTCAAAAGTTGATTGATTTAGGCGCGGATGTTAACGGTGCTAATTCTAAGCAACCTCCATTATTAATTATGTCACAATTTAATGATCTAATAATTGGTGATTTATTAATTGAAAATGGAGCTGATGTTGATTTAACAGATGAATCTGGTGATACACCATTATATAATGCTATTATTAGAGGTTACTTTGATTTTGCAGAGTTATTAATTGAAGCTGGTGCTAATACAGATTTCAATATAAATAACAAATCATTATATGATTATTTAAAAGATAAACCAAAGGCTAAATTTTTATATAATCTAATTAGTAAGGAAAATAAAAATGCGTAGAGATTATAAACCAACATTAGAAGAGCGTTTATCACGGCTTGAACGGTATGTAAGTGAACGTCGTGTATCAAAGAATGAAGCTATTCCTGCTATTATTGCAAAAGTTGCCCCGATTATTCTTAAAAATCTTCCGCTTATTCTTAGTGTATTACCTGATTTCATTAAAGCACTTCAAAGTGATACAATGAATGATAATAAAGAAAAGATTGATTTGCTTACACAATTTGGTGAGCTTGGTCAAAAAGTTGGTGAAATGTTTAAAGATATGAAAGTTTAATTTGGAGTTTACAATGAAGAAAAATAATATATTTGAAAAAAGAATTGCTCGTTTAGAAAAACTTATGTCTAAAAAGAATGAAACAAATCATGATATTTCTGCAGATGTCTTTCAGTGGTTTAATAAACGATGTGTAGACATTCTTAATAATGGTGACACAAATCCATATAAAGACGAGTTAGAAGATCTTACTTATGAATTAAAGTATGCAGATGTCAGTGAATGGACTGATGAAGTTATGCTTGACTTAGAAGCTAAATTTGGATATGATGCTGATGCACTAGAAGAACAGCGTGATCAAATCGAATACGATTTAGAAAAATTAATTAATGATACACTAGACCGTATTAAATACGGTGATATTGACGGTTTAGAGTTTGCAAAAACTAAATCAGACTGGGTTGACAGGTATGCAAACCCTGATGAGTACACAGCCTCATTAGAATCACGCGTTCGCAAACTTGAAAGCCTTGTTAGAAAAATGCGTAGAAATAGTAAGTAATAATAAATACAATATTTAAATACTAATAAACCCAATGTATATATTACTATGTACATTGGGCTTTTCTTTTATTGGTAAGTACTATGAATCTTAATACAGTATACGATGTGTATAATAAGTACAGTCGGTATAATTATATTGACATAGATGATATTTCAAATTATCATATAAAGACACTTTATGAGTTTGAAAAGTGCAGAGGCGGCGTCTGTTGGGATTTTGTTATTCCAATTTCTCACATGTTAAATGAGTACTCAATACCATTCAGATGTTATTTCACTGAACTGCATGTTCGTGAATCTGTTGTTACTCACACATACATAATTATTGATGACGATCAGTTTCATTATTGGATAGAGTGTGCATGGCAAAAGCATAAAGGTGTTAACCTCGTGTTTTCATATAAAGATGTGGAGAGATTATTAAAGGAAACTTATAACGCCGATGAGATACATACTGTAATATATCTTCCTTCTAAAACAGAGGGTATGAGTTCTAATGAATTTTTTAAATATCTTAATAAGAAAGGAATTGAATTGTCATGAAAGTAAAAGATGTTATTGACATTGTAACGGATAAATCTTTTTACTCAATTAGCGATGTTGATGAGTACTTTATAGATAATTATGATGAATGTCTTCACCCATTATGCTACACTGATAAATCTGTTGAATATTTACAGGATGTAGAAGTAAATGATGAAGCTTATTATGTAAGTGCAACAATATTATATAAATGTGATGATGGTGTTGTTGGAATCCATGGTGTGTATTTTATAATGTACGATGTTAGTGCAGAAGATATTGGTGAACTTTGTACAGCAGCTGAATATACAACAAAAGTAAAACAAGTATATTTACCAAAATAATTATAAGTCTTCCAACAACAAAATTAATGCTTTATTATATATAAGTCATTATTTATTTTAATAAATCTAAAATTGCTGATCTATTTGATCCTTTTGTTCTTTTAGCTAAGTCTAATAAAGTCTCACCATTATCTAAAACTTCATTTACATCAGCACCATATTTAATTAGTTCTCTAATTGCACCAACTCTAGCACCATACTTATTTGTAATTTCGTGATATAGTAAACTCTTACCATCACTTAATGGTGCATTTACATCTACATTACCTAGCTTTAATAGCATCTTTAAAGCATCGACACCGGCATTATTAAGAGTATATACAAGCATCTCTGATAAATCGGCTATTTTATTCAAACCACGATCCCACACTTTTTTAAGCAGACTTGGAGAAAACCAATTAATTATTGCTTGCCATGGGAATGTCTTTGTAATCTTTGCACCATTATCCAATAATAGATCAACAATGTCTCGTTGATTATGTCTCAATTGCCAGTCAAGCGGTGTGTAACCATAATACTGACTGCTTTTATCAATACATCTTTCATTTACGTCAGCACCATTTTCGATTGCCTTATGCACAATTGTAATACTATCTTTAAACAGAGGATAACCATCAGGTTGTGGTGGAATAAAAATGTCTGGTACAGTTGGGAAGTCTGGTTCTATAGTGAGTATATCTTCTGGATTTAAACTATTATCTTCGGCATTCCATATAGAATGTATTTCACCATGTTCTCTTCTAAGTAAACAATATTTTGTTTTATTGTCATTCTTTATATAGAAATAATATCCGCCATCTAAATAGTTCTCTTCAATGTAATCATTAAAATATTCTTCACCACGCTCTTCATGACCATCATATCTTCCAGTGATGCACCATGTAGTACCTGATCCATATAATTGAGCTGCTTTATAAGTAGTAATACGATATACTTTCCACAGATCGTCTTGATAGATCAATTTAGCGCCTTCTGACTTTCTTGATCTTCTTATATCTGTATTTGACTGAAAATTATCAATATAAGCTTTTACTTCATCGGGATCCATTTTAATAATTTTATAAATATCTTTATATTCAGGATCCTTTATTTTATTTTTAATTAGTTGGTACTTGTTATAATAATCATCGCCTAAAAAGTTGTTAAGAATTTCTTGATCTTTTTTAGCTTCTAATAATAAACTTTCTAGTTTTCTTACTCTATATTCAAGAGTTAATTTCTCTAAGTTATTTATTCTTTTTAAAAAACTTTCACTTACATCAGTCATAGCAGTTATTTTATTTACTATATCCATTGGTGATATATTTTCAATATCAACTGCTAGTTCTTTAGTACCAAGAACGCCTGGTATAAATACAGATAGGATATGATTTTTATATTGATATGCTACCTGTAATTCTCCACCATTTATAAAGTTATCAACATACATTCTAAAGGCTTGTTTTCCCATATAGCCACTATCATAGTCAGCTTCAATATTTTTATATTTCTTTTTAAATATGTCAACTACTTTCTTTAATGTATTAACTGCTGAATTGCTTGGTTCATTACTAGCTTTTCTATTTGAAGATTTTATAGGTTCTTCTTCTATTGAAGACAGTGATTTTTTGGGATTAAACAAAATAACAGCTTCTAAATCTTTGCTAAAGTCTCTTGGATCATAGTCCAAATAAGTAATGCCATCTATTCCATTTTTAATGGCTGCTTTTGTAATCTTGTTACTTAGAATTTCACTTGATGAAGGATTACTTACAAGCATTTCTATATAATCGTTATCATTTGGCAATGACAATATTTGTTTTAGTTCTTTATAAGTAACAATGACTGCGTTAGGTTTAAGTGTTGCTTTATACATATAAGCTGTGTCTGCACCGTCGTTTAAAGCTGATTTATACCAACCAATTGAGTGGCTCTTTTCTAAAGCAAAGAACATTGGAGTTTTTCTTAATGAAGTAATCTTTGATTTGCTTACATGCCATAAATTCATGTCTTGTAAATTTTCATTTATCATTGTCAAATAAATCTCCGTATAAATCGGCTAACATACTACATGCTATATGTTTAACTTCAAATAATAGTAATGTATATTATTAATAATAGTATAGATATTTATTATGCATATTTAATTATTAACGAGTAACAAATGAATTTAAACGAGTACAAAAGAAGGCAATCTTGTGTATACTACCATATAGATGGATTAAACAATGCTGGATGTTGGGAAAACATCTGTAATCCTGGTAGTATAGAATGGGCAGCAGGTGTTGAGTTTCACAGACGATGTGTTGAAGTTAGTTGTAACCAAAATAGTAAATATAAACAACTGCGTCTTACATGTGATGTAGATGGAAATAATATAGTTACACTTGCAATATGGGATAAAGTTTCACTATGAAAGTAAAAGAATTAATTGAGAAATTACAAAAGCTAAATCCTGATTATGATGTTAAAGTTGTTGCTTATAATGAAAATGCAAAATGTAGTAAAAAATGTAACATTACAGAGGCATTTGAATCAGCTTATTACAAAAATATAAATGATAATGAGCTGTATCATTATGTTATGTTGAATTATAGCTTTAAGGACTAGCAATGAAAGTAAAAGAACTAATTGAGAAATTAAAAGAATTTGATGGCGAACTTGAAGTAGTAACCTATGCAGATTATGATGAATGTGGTAATGGAACTATTGAAAACGTTAGACTACAAGGTGAGTTTGATCCATGTCCTGAAGATGAAATTGGTAATAATGTAGTTATAGATTTTATCTGGGATGGAGAATTTTAGCAATGAATGGTAAATGCTGCAAGTGCGGAAAAGATGCGAAATTCTATCACGAATGGATATATGCAGATAAAGACCATGATAGAGTTTATTATTGTGCTGATTGTGCCATAGAGCAATCTTATCGTGAAGGTAAGATAGATGATTGTCATATTATTAAACACTGCAGCAAATGTGGTGCTTCACTTACAAATGGGTGTTACATATTAAATAGTCATTATTGCTGTGCTGACTGTTTTGTTGCAGGCCTCGGATATGATATGGAGTAATTATGAGCGGGTGGGTTTTAAACTTTCTTGAATATACTATTGAATACTTAACTAGTCTTGCCATAAATGGTAAGTCAGTGACAGAAGATGATGTTATTTCTGTTCAAGTAGGAAGCGATGTTGTTACATGGGAATGTTTCAAAGAATCTGTGAAAGATATTCTATGGGATATAGATGATAATGATAATTTAATCATTGGCGATATTCAAATTTATGGTAAGAACTTTATTATGTATCTTGATCATGTTAGTGAATATGAGAGCTACTCATGGAATGCTTTATTCCTACCTGATAGTTTAGAGCCAAATAAAGAAATTAAGCACGTGAATGTTCGTCCAAAAGATTATGTAGAAGATGAGGATTAGTATGACAAGAGAAGAAGCTGAGAGAATAATTCATGAGTATAATCCACCAAAGCCAATTAAGTATTACTATAATGATCCGTATGCTGACGGGAAATTTAATTCCAGTGGGTGGGTATACGAATATCCGCCAGTTAGTGTAGCTTTAATTGATGCAATACTTGAACGAGACAAAGATTGCAAAGAATACATTCCTGATAGTGAATGTGAGACTGATGAGAAATTCAATCAGGAAATGGAAAAGAAATTCACAGATCTAATGAGCAGAGCTAAAAATACTGCTGTAGAGGAGTATCGCAAAAATAACTCACATTTGTATTCAATGGTGACTGAAAACCATTATAATAAAATTACAGTTATACCGATGCAGCTATCAACGCTATGTGACTTTAAGGAAAAGTGCGGTAAAGCTGCTGGTGAGATTGGTTTAAAGAATTTTTATATATACGAACATAAAGACGATAAAGATATTAATGGCAAGATGGTGTATGGTAGTGCGCCTTATGGTGGTAATTTTATAGATGGCTCAGCTGAACATACGTTTTCAGATATGCTTAGGTACTGTGATTATTTCAAAAGACGCGCTAAAGAAAGTTCAAACTATGAAATAATTGAAGGTCTGTGTGATGGCATAAAAGATCACATTAAAGGTCTTTACAAGGTGATTGAATTAGATTATATGCAAAGAATTAATAATTACATTGCTAAAGATCAAATGAGCGATAAGATCTAAGCTTGATTTTGAAATTATACTTTGGAGATAGAATGACATACGAACAATTTAAACTTGAACAAGAGCAGTCGCGTTTGTATAAAACAATTAGCTTTCAAAATGACTTTATTAGTAAGTCTAAAGTTAAGAGACGTATTGCAAAGAAATGGTCACATAGACAAATAAATGAGTATAAAAAGAATATTTGTAGACTAGGAAAGAAGCATTCACCAGAGTGCTTAACAAATTATTTTGGTACGAATGTTTATTTAAATCAGGTTGATTATATACTTGAAGATGGTGGTATAAAATCTATTAGATTCTTTACTGCGAGTCCTAAAACAAGATGGTGCACTAAATTAACAGTGAATGAAGCAAGAAAAGTAGCACCGAAATTAAATAAATAAAAATTAAATGTGTTATGTAGAAGACAATGTTAATATGAAAGATCTAAAAGAGATGTACTCTCCATCCTATGGCTGCACTATATTTGATGGTAAAAATGAAGAAGATGATGACAGAAAAGTAATTGACTACGAAATGATGTCGTCAATATGCAAATCAATGAAAGCTAATCAAATGAAGCTTTTACACAAACGAATTATAGATGTTGCTGATGAATTGTATAGATTTTCAGATGAGCTTGACATGAGTGATAAGGAAGAACGTAATTGCAAAATCTCCATTATTGAAGCAATTAAAGAATTAAATAATGTAACTGAATATCTTACAAAACGAACTTTAGGTGATGCAGATGTATGTTCCAAATAGATTACCTGAATTAGAACCACAGTTAGTATCTGGCGGTAAGACTGTATATTATCTACAAAAGATAATTAAGTATGATGAAGGCCATACTGAATCTTTTATCATTGGTGTATGGGATTCGCCAGATGGTGATATTGACAAAGCTGCACAGAATATTATTAAACAAGAAAAAGAATTCTGTGAATATAACAAATATGTAAAACCTCACACAATGACAATTAGGAAAGTCAAAGCGATTATCTCTTCTGAAGTGATTGAATCGCAATCAGAACATTACGGTATAACTTATAAGTTTAAACAGCTTGAATGTACAAATTGCCATGGTCGAATAAATTATGGAGACGATATAATTGTAAAGCACTATGATACATGTGATAGGTACTTTTGCTGTGCTGATTGTTTAGCTGAATATGAAAATGTTGAAAAGTACTCATCAGATGATAATGAATATGATAAATTATTCATTGAAGATGATTGATGATTGTTTTATTAAAATTTCTTATCCATTTGTGTATATTTTATATGGTATATACAAATGGATTTTTATTATGTAGAATAACAAATTATAGCTAGTATCATATAAGAATGCGGAGTAGTAAGATGGGAGAACGAAACGACATGCCTTCTTGGGGAGGGTATACTTTAAGTGAGATAGAGCTAAAGTCAAAGTGTGAATGTTCGTATACACCAAACTTTAGTAGTAATCCAGATTGTCCTTATGAAACAGATGATTTTGGAAATATTATTGGGAATAAATTTCCAAGTACAGTTGAAGAGCCTAGTACAGATTTTAATAAAAATGTAGAACGAGTCAATTCAGAAAAATCTAATTCTTCTATTAAGCCTATGACATTCTTTATAGCAGATACACATTTTAATCATGCTAATATAATTGAATACTGTAACAGACCATTTGTATCTTCAGAAGATCAGACTAATAAATTAATTGAAAAATGGAATAGTACTGTTAAAGATGAAGACACTGTATTTGTATTAGGTGATTTTTTCTTTTTCTATAATCCAAAAGAGTGGAATGAAAACAATACACCTCGATTTGTGAATGAAACAAACGAATGCACAAGAATATTATCTCAGTTAAAAGGCCATAAACATCTTATTAAAGGCAATCATGATGTAAGATCAGACAAACAATATGTTGAAATGGGTTTTGAATTTGTATCTCCATACCCAATCATTTATGACGACTTCTTTATCCTGTCACACGAACCACTACTTCTATCTAACTCTACTCCATATTTTAATCTATACGGACATGTTCATAATGATCCAAGGTTTGAAGATACTTCAACTTCAAAATGTGTTTCAGTTGAGAGAATCAATTATACTCCAGTCTCATTAGAAAGACTTCGTTTTGAAATTGATACATGGATATTTTAACCAACAAACAAGGTAGATAAAAGTATGGACAGTTTTAGAGAAGATTATTTATTGGTGCGTAAATTTGAAGACCCATACAAACTGATGATTCATTTCAGTACACCGATCGATGATATTATTGACCATAAGGACGAAGTAGATCTTTATTTCAGATTATATAGAGAAAACTACGACAATCTTGATTCAATAATTGAGAGTTTATATGATGCAGCTAAACCGACTATTGATAGTGGTGTACAAAGACAGCTAGATGAACATTACAGATTTATTGACAAAAAGTTCTCATATAAAACAGTAACACCTAAAATGGTAGAACTCTCATGCTTTATTGGTATAGGTAAAGAAGGCTGTGGTACTAATAATCTTATTATACATAAACTAAGTGTGTCTTATCCGGAAGGTGAAGATTTCGTGCATGTACATCTTTATGCTAAACGATACTAATATATTATATAAATATTTTTTATGATTATCAAATGTAGAGGTTTTAATGTGTAAAATAATTGCAGCATATAATTTGTCTGAGCCTGAGCGACAAATTGTTCGTTATGCAAAAGATCAGATAAAAGATTACAAATGCTTTTATGGTGATGTAGTATATCCTTATGTGACGGATGAAGATTATAAAAATAGTGTAGGTGTTAGTATTTGGCGAACAATAGATTTCAGTGATAAATTTTCAGGATTTGCAACACCTAGTATATGTTATGTATATTATGCAGGTGAATGTGAGGGTTGTTCAGAAAAAGTAAAGAATGTTTCATTTGTATTTTCATTTATTGTTGAAAATAATAAAGCATTAAATATTACAATAGTAGCGAGTTTATTTAAAAATGATAATCGCCCAACAAATGATGATTTGGGAAGACTGCTTATTGAAGTAATTGGTAAATCAAATCCATTTACAAATTTCTATTTACTTGATGAAGCACCAAATTGTATGAGGGATAAACTTGAGTATCTTTCTGATTTCAAACGTGCGGTATATTATGGGCATGATAATATACATTTTCAGAAGTATTTTGGATGGGACACAGAATTTAATGTATCTGAAATAGAAAATTCAATTGATGATTTCCCACAAAAGCATTATTCATTAAAAGTAAAAGATTTAGTTAGACAGCTTGAGAAATGTGATCCTAATGCAGATGTTATATTATCGAATTGTAAAAACTTTGAACAGAAGAATTATTATCCAATTATGCTAGAATGTTTAAAAGTAAATCGTAATAATGTGTTAGATCAAACAAGAACATCATTACAAGATGCAAATGTAGTTATTTTATATTAGAATTTGCAAATATTATTAAAACTAAAAACGCCATATATACTTAAGTATATATGGCTTTATTTATATAGTTACTTATTATATATTAGTTATTACTTATTTATATTTAACAGATGTTCTAATTTAGCTACACGATATTGTAACATTAAAGATTTATTTAATGATTCATCAACATACACTTTTTTAATTTGTGTATATAATGTGTCAAATAGATAATCAGCTTTACTTTTTGGCATTGCAGGAACTAAACTTAAAAATCCAGATTTGTCATTTCGTATTAAACAACCACGAGCTTTTGTAGCACTAATATCTTCATCAGTTCGTGGAACTTCAATCATTTGAAAATCATCAGACAGACCAGCTTGTTCATGATATTTTTCAGCCATGCTGCTATATACAGGATAACGATCTGTGCCGCATGTCCAAGCAGCAACTTCATATCCGTATTCACGAAGTTTAGTACCAATCTTTACAATATCAGCATTTACAACTGGAATTATGTCAAGTATATTGGAATCTGAATTAAAAACTTCACTATATACATCAATTAGCATATCAGTTGTAAATGGATGTCGTTTATCAATTTTTGCCTCTGTAGTATTTATCATACAGATAACAGTTGGAAGACCGGCTTGTTTTTTAGCTGCATTTATACAAGCATAATGACCACGTGTAAATGGTTGAAAACGACCAACAACAATATTTACTTTTTGCATAATTTTCCTCTTAATATAAAATTATGATCTATTTAAATTTCTATGTATGAATTATAAAACCAGATTAGACAGAATATATTTAATAGATATAATTTACAGTTATTGTTAAAAGAATACTAATAATATATAGTATACAATAGCAATTCAATATATTAATGATTTTAATAAATAAATTTGTAATAGATTTATATACAAATGTTGATTGACAGCTAATTAAATATTAATTTAATACATCTATTATATATTAAATATAATGTATTAGAAATTAAAGAGATTAACAATTAGATAAAAACAAATAGTTAATTTGCAATATATAAAATGTATATTATTATATTAATATAGTATACATTTTATGTATAAAACATAAGTTTATTAAATTTATGTAAATAAAACATAAGTAAATACTACAAAATAATACCTATCATAAAGTCTTTATATATCAAGCAGTTTTGGCAATAGCTCCATATTGCTTGTATTTTAAGCTTTTTATGATAGGTATACTTTTTATAGGATGTTAATGAAAAGTGTGTTATAACGCAATCTGGTGCGAGTATGGTATGTGTTTGTGACATGTTATTGACAATCTATAACATCACAAGTCAATGATCGTCTATCAATGAAAGCTTCGAAAAAATAAAATATAAGTAAACCGTTATATACATGTATATAACGGTGTTTTTATTTGTAATTATTCAACTGTTATTGATTTAGGTTGTTCTATAATAGTCCAATCATCTGCTATATTTATAAGCTTAGCAATATTATTATGGAAATTTAAATCATTGTCAATAAAATCTGCAACTGTACTACCTTCAGGTGATCGAATATTTGGACCATATATTACAACTATACATTGTGTAGAAGTACTTTCACTCCAATAAATAAATTCACTATATTTGTCACCAAGTTGTTTTTCTGTTATAGAATATTTATTATCTTTTACTGTAACAAAGTAATGATTTGTAATAAGTGATTTAGTTTCAATAATCGATCTTGTAAAACCAGGTGTACAATCTGTAATCCATTTGGCACGTGATTCTTTAAACTTTAATAGACATTCTTTTACTTTATTTAAATCATTATACTCTTTAATAATCTGTAATGCAAGATTAATAGCACCAATAAAACCACGATCATGAAACATATTATTACGATGTGTTGTCATAAAGCTCCAAGTTATTTTAGAAAATTTTGAGTATAAAAAACCATGCCGTCGAGAAATATTTTTAAAAATAGTCAATTAATAAGTTTACTCAATTAAAATTAAATAAACTATTTAATAATTATAATACTTTCTTCAGCTCATTAAAATGTATTTAATATATGTTTATGATCTGTTATTTATGAGATAGAATCATTAAACTCTCATCATTTAATTTATATAATTATTTTTGATTTGCGAATCTGGAAGTACGCTTTTCGTTCAATTCACATGACATAGGAAATGCCGCCAGTATTCTTTATGTCGGTTTTCACCCCGATACAAAATACAAATATAATTTAAAATAAATTAGAATTCCAAATGGAAGAAGTAGTTTATGATTTGCGAGATACACCGATAAAGTCTCGCTGTAAATTTGATTCTTGTATACTCAATGAAATAAATTATTCATTTGAAATTTACCGTCAGCTTTCACCTTATATTTGCGACACGTTCGGCTCTGTTGACTTTAAATCTGTTCATGGGATTAACGAGTATTACACGCGGCTCTAATCACTTACAGCTAGTAAAATTTCAGAATAATTTATTCCAAATTGTAAACTTAAATCAAGTTTACATTATAATAGATATCGAAGAAAAAATAATTTTAGAATTACATAAGAGAGTCTAAATCATTTACAGATAATGATTTAATATCATCGATTGGAGAATTATCAGCAATGTCACTTTTATTTTCACATAGTGACTTACATTCTATGTCTACAATAAAAGCATATAGAGACAGAATTTAAAATCACTACAATAATATTTAATTATATTAATAGTTATTAAATGAAGCTCATTTAAGTGAATAAATGAACAATACAGAAGTTGTGTAATGCGGCAAAGCTGCTAAACTTTACTTTACTCTTTATTTATGAAGAGAAAGAATAAGAGAAATTTTTGAAATAATAATAATAATAATAATACTATTTATATACATGATAGGTATAATGTATTTAACAAATAAAATAAATAATGTTGTTTATAATAATAATAAAATAAATAATATATTATATATATAATAAATAAAATAAATTAATTATTATTATTATTATTATTATTATTATTATTATTATTATTATTATTATT
>Ga0247608_10002765_pt1 | contig 21319 bp, 14 predicted proteins | sample 176DNAGHGlowgp2_FD_193490 | JGI IMG/M metagenome (GOLD analysis project Ga0247608, IMG submission 193490) | Sheep rumen microbial communities from Palmerston North, Manawatu-Wanganui, New Zealand - 1766 DNA GHGlow gp2 | ecosystem: Host-associated > Mammals > Digestive system > Stomach > Rumen ...
TATCTAAATATGATCGTGTATATACAGAGTATTATTGTGAAAATTTTGCTATGTGATGTGATTCCAAATATTTTAAATTTAGGAATTGAACATATAGAGCTCCAACATGTCCTTGGTGTTGAATACCGATGATGTTAAGGCAAAATTCAAAAAATCATAGACCATTTCGATGATGCACGGACTATCCTGCATGTAAATGAACAAGAGAATTTAGATGATATTAAAAATAGTTTAGGGAAAACTAATTTAATTTATATTAATTTGTAAAAAGAGCAAAACGGCTCTTTTCTTTTTCTCTCTTGATATTTAACAGTATAATTAAGTATATTATCCTAAATATATTATTTTTCAATTTGGATATATTTGGCTATATATTTTATATCCAAATAGAACTAAAATATGAAAATGTATCTTTTTTGAATATTATTAGTTATAAATTTGTAAATCAGAGAAAAGATAAAATTTCATAGAATTATAATTTACTGCTAAATATGAAAACGCATCTTTTTTGAATATTGTTAGTTATAAACTTATAAATCAGAGAAAAGATAAAAATTCATAGAATTATATATTTATTATAAAATATGAAAATGCATCTTTTTTGAATATTACTAGTTATAAACTTGTAAATCAGAGAAAAGATAAATTTTCGTAGAGCTGTGTATTTATTGTAAAATATGAAAACGTATCTTTTTTGAATATTGTTAGTTATAAACTTATAAATCAGAGAAAAGATAAAGTTTCATAGAATCTTTCTTGATTTTTATAAAAATAATAATACATTTGTTGTAGATTTATCATATTATTCTATGTAATGGTACGTTCTAAAAATGTAAAATTACTTTATTCAAAAAAACAAATCAATGAAGCTTGAAAAAGATTAGCTACATTAAAAGAATGAGAAACTGACGAAAATAGTCTAAAAATATTAAATAATTGGAGAGCTGTTCATGATTATCCTATGAATACTTTTCAATCATTACTTAGGTCAAAGGTAAAGTCGCTTAGATATAGTGCAATAATTGTTGAAAGATTAAAGCGTACATATTCTATTGTCTGAAAGTTGAAAAGAAATCCAGATATGATGCTTGCAAGAATGCAAGATATTTGATGATTGAGGGTTGTTGTAAGAGATGTTGATTATGTTTATAAACTTAGAGATGAACTTATAAAGGGTAGATTTGCTCATAAGTTAATAAGAGAGGATGATTATATAAAAAAGCCTAAGATTTCATGATATAGGTCATTACATATGGTTTATAAGTATCAGAATGCTTATGCTCCTGAATATAATGGACTTCAAATAGAAATACAACTTAGAACAGAATTAGAACATTTGTGGGCGACAGCTGTTGAAACTATGTGAATTATATTACAAGTTTCACTAAAATCATGAGAGTGATCAAAAGATTGGCTAGATTTTTTTTCTTTAGTTAGTTCACTTTTTGCTATAAAAGAATGATGTGTTCCATTACCACAACATCAATGAAAAGATGTTAGAGATTTGAGAGATTCTTTGATAGAATTGGAAAAAAAATTGGATGCTTACCATAAAATGGATACATATAATAGAATTATCAATTTCATTGATACTAAATTAAGTAAGAAAAAGAAATTATATGAACATTATTTATTAATATTGAATATAAAGGAGCATACGATTAAAGTTAGGGGATTTGAAAAATGACATCTTGAAGAGGCAACAGCAAACTATCTTGAAGAGGAAAAAAAGTTTAAAGATGAAAATGTATGACAGGTTGTATTGGTTGCGTGAGAATCTTTACTGGCTTTAAGACATGCATATCCAAACTATTTTTGAAATACGAAAAATTTTCTAAGTCATCTTAAAACTATTCTATCAAATTAAAATGTTTATTTATTAAGTTCAAAATTCAAATCATATCTTGATATTTAACAGTATTAGATTATCTTTAATTACTGAAAATTTACTATTTTTATAAAATTTTGTGAATATGACTACGGCTATAATTTATTCATTTGTAAGTGTGCTAATAATCAGCTGTGTATCTCTAATATGAGTAGTTACACTCTGAATTTCTACTGAAAAACTTAAGAAGATTCTGATTTATTTTATTGCGTTTTCTGCTGGAACTTTGATGTGAGATGCTTTTTTGCATTTGTTATGAGAAACAGCTGAACAATATGGATATAATGAGAATATAGCATTATTCACTTTGTGATGAATTTTACTTTGATTCATTATTGAAAAAATAATAAACTGGAATCACTGTCATTTACCTATCACAGCAACCCATCAGCATTCGTTTGCACAGATGAACTTGGTCGGAGATATGGTACATAATTTTATAGATGGACTGGTTGTAGCTTCAGCTTTTTTGCTTTCTATGCCAGTTGGAATCGCTACTGCATTAGCGGTTCTTTTGCATGAAATTCCACAGGAAATTGGAGATTTTGGAGTGTTGATTCATGGATGATATTCTAAAGCTAAAGCTTTGAAGCTGAACTTTCTTTCAGCTTTGACTGCATTTTTCGGGGTAGTGATTGCTTTGATTTTGCAGAGATATGTGGAAGATATTTCAGCATTCTTGATGCCTTTTTCTGCATGATTATTCATATATATCGCATGAACGGATTTAATCCCAGAATTACATAAGCATCCAAAAGTTAGCCAGTCATTATTACAAGCTTTGTGTTTTGTGATTTGAATTAGTTTGATGTGTTTACTTTTGTTAGTGGAGTAGAATGCAAAATTATTTGGATATAGTAGATGATAGAATCAAACAGTATTTTTCTATTCTATCAGAAGATAGACCGCAGTGGTTGACTGAATTATTGGAGGCTCCAGAATTATTACAGCAACACCATATTAGCATAACATGTGGAACGATTTACTCTGACTTATTTCCGAGTAAATTTTTTTATTCAAGTCTGGATCATTCCATTTGAGTGGCATTGATAATTTGGAAATTTACTCATGATGAAAAACAGGCGATTTCGGGATTATTGCATGATATAGCTACTCCAGCTTTTAAGCATTGTATAGATTTTTTGAATTGAGACCATGAAAAGCAGGAGAGTACGGAAGATTTGACTACTGAGATTATCTCAAATTCAGAGGTTATTACTTCATATTTGAAAAAGAAATGAATTTTAGAAAATGAAGTGAATGATTATCAGATTTATCCTATTGCTGATAATAAATCTCCAAAGCTGTCTTCCGATAGATTGGAATATTCACTTTCAAATGGTTTATTCCATTATGAAGTTTTGGATATTAATGACGTTCAAGAAATCTATAACGATGTAATTGTAGTGAAAAATGAAGATGGAATAGATGAGTTAGCATTCCAAAATTTAGATATAGCTAGAAAATTTATCAGAGCCGTGAAAAAGTTATCTATTATTTATATTGAAGATAGAACTAGATATTCAATGCAATTTATCGCTGAAATTGTGAAACGTTTGGTGGATGATTGATTGCTCAGAATTGGTGATTTGTATCATTTATCAGAATCAGAAATTATCAAAATAATAGAAAAATCTGAATATAAAGATATTTTTGAAAAGTGGAAAAATTCAAAGGAAGTCGTTATTTCAAAGGTTAAACCTGAAAATGATTTTTATATTAAATTATCAGCAAAAATTAGGTATATTAATCCATTGGTAAATTGAAAAAGAGTGTATGATATTGATGATGAATGTAGAAAATTGATTGATGAGGTTAGAGAGTATGATATGAGTAATTATGTGTATATTGAGGGGATTAAGTTTTAATAATGATAACTTTTTCAAATCTGAATGGTTTTACATCTATATAATTGCTCAATCAAGACTAGCTTAGCTAATCAATGTGGCATAGTAATTGCTCCAAAAGAAATTTCCTTCAAATCTGAGAATTTACTTTTCAACTCATCTCTATTCAGTCCATAAGGTCATCAAATAATAAATACGCAATTCTGTCAGTTTATCTGATTTCAAAGTTCTTCTGTAGTCAAAAGTTTTCACTCCTTAGCAAGGAGAATCTTTTTATAATTCTGATATTTTTTCTCGATAGTTTTGATTACAGACTCAGTTTCTTTTTGGATTACTAATTGATGATTATCATCTTTAAAAGGTTTTAAAGTATCAAAAACTACGTCTTTTCATAGACGTTTCTGATATTCTTCAATAGCAGATGAAAAATGTTTATCAGAATCCGAAATATTCAATATTATGTGCATTTATTCAGAAATAATTAAATCTGAATCTAATATATCGAAATTTTACTTTATTCCAAACTCATTTTTTAATAAATCTAGTGAATCTAATTTCTCTCGCGGAAATAGTTCAACATTCTTTCCATATTTTTCTACTACTTTACATTCACGACCAAAATGTCCATAAGCAGCAGTTTCTTCGTAAATAGGGGAGCGAAGATTGAATCTTTTTTCTATTGCATAAGGTCTTAAATCAAATAATGTTCAGATTCTTACTGCGATTTCTCAGTCAGTTAACGAAACTTTGGAAGTTCAATAAGTATCTACGTAAACACTAAGAGGTCTAGCAATTCAAATGGCATAAGAAATCTGAATCAAAACTCTGTCGGCCACTCATGTAGCTACTAAATTTTTAGCCATATAACGAGCTATATAAGCACCAGAACGGTCTACTTTACTAGGATCTTTACCAGAAAAAGCCCCTCATCAATGTGCTCATTTTCCACCGTAAGTATCCACAATTATCTTCCTTCCAGTCACTCATGTGTCTCCATTTGGTCATCAGATTACGAATTTTCATGTAGGATTAATCTGAATATCAATCTGATCATCGAATAACGCTTTTACTTTATCTTCTAGTCAATCTACAAAACGAGGTAATAGGATATTATTCACATCTTCACGGATTTTGGCAAGCATTTCATCATCAGAGGAGAACTCATCATGCTGAGTCGAAAGAATGATAGTCTTGATTTTCAAAGGTTTATCATCATCGGAGTATTCAATCGTGAATTGAGATTTTGCATCTGGACGAAGGTACAGCATTTCTTTTTTCTCTTTACGAATTTCCGCTAAAGTTCTAAGCAATTTATGAGATAAATCCAAAGTCAAAGGCATCAAATCATCAGTTTCATTACAAGCATATCCAAACATAATTCATTGATCTCCAGCTCATTGATCTTCAGCATTTTCTCTTTCCACTCCACGAGAAATATCTGCAGATTGTTCATGCAAGAGTACTTCAATATCGCAAGTATCAGCATTAAATCAGTATTCATCTTTTGTATAACCGATTCTGCGAATCACATCACGAGCCACATTTTCCACATCCACATGTGCAGTAGATTTCACTTCTCATGCGAGTACAACTTTATTAGTAGTAACCAAAGTTTCACAGGCTACTTTTGAGTGTGAATCTTGAGCTAAATAAGCATCCACAATAGCATCAGAAATCTGATCACAAACTTTGTCTGGATGTCATTCAGAGACTGATTCTGAAGTAAATAGGTAAGTCATCTTTTCTAGAGTAAAAAATAAAAATACATTCTGATTCGTGAACGTATTTTTGGATTCGTGAAGTCGTTAGACTCCTTCGTAAAATTTAATTGTCTTTAGCAATTTTTTTACGTGGTTGCAAGCGATACAAATCCATCCACATTCTGAATCTGAGGTTAATATATTTTTATGTGTTTTGAATGCAATAAAATTTTAGCTAAACAAAAACAATTTGTAAATATTAAACCACAGCTTGAAAAAAGTTGTTCTTTTTGTAAAAAATAAATGCCAAATTATACATAAATAGTATCCTCGTTTTCACAAGCAAGGGATAGTTTGCGATTTTCCAGCATTCTTCCCTGCGAAAGCGAGATTTATGTATAGTTTGGCGACTTTGGAGATCGTAAATTATCCCTTCATTGTCGTAGATTATACGGGAAATTTATGATAGCCAAGGACTTTATTCCTTAGCTATTTTTGGTATGAAAAAGATATATCAAAGTGAGTTAGAATGAATGCAAGATTTTTATAAAGAACTTCAAATAGAACCCGATTATTCGTTGAATACAGATTGAAAAGTTAATTGAAATCTCTTAGAATTTAAGTTGAATTTTACGAATTTAAATGCTCATAGAAACCAAATAAAGAGGTATATTCAAGCATATAATAGTGGTGCTTACCAGATTCCAAAATATAGTTATTTAATTTCTTTGAATACGCATGAATATATAAAAATAGATAATGAAAATAATACAGAAATAACAAGTTCAAAACGGAAATCCCCAAATGATTTTAAATTAGAATTAATGAATCAATGTGAATATATTAAATGACGGATTGATGAATATTCTATCGTTAGTTACAATAATAAACTTTGTGCTGAATTTAAATCACATTTCAAATCGAAAGATGATGTAAAAAAAGAATTTATAAGCCCTCATTTTTTAGATATAAAACCCTTTGAATGGGATAAACAACTAGAGTTAGAAGAAAAAAATAAAAATGAAATTTGATGGTTGCATTTCAATATGAATATGTTGTGACCAAACTTGTTAAAAAAACAACTTTGAGCATTTTTTACACCTGATGAATACGTAAAAATTAGTACTGAAATGGTAAGAGAAGCAATAAAGTTGGTTCCCGAATGAAATGACTACATAATTTTGGACAGGTGTGCATGAACATGAGATTTAGAAAAATTTTTAACAGAGGAGGAATTATCTCATTGTGTTCTAAATACAATAGATTATACAGAATGGACAACATTAAAATGATTATATGAATGAAGGGCTAAAATGATAATACCTCCTACACATGAAACTTTAACGGAACAATGATTATTAAAAGATTGAGATGCTTTAAGTGAAGAATTCCATAATTATAAGCCATTAAATGATATAATTGACGATGAGAAAACTACTATTATTTTGTTAGAAAATCCACCATATGCAGAACCACAATGAAATGCTAATAAATGACAATTAACATTTACTGTGAAATGATGATTTATATACAATATAATGGGAGAAGAATCTTTTGAAGCAAAAAATATAAATAGAGATTTAGCAAATCAATTCATATGGAGTTGATTTAAATATTATGTTAGAAAGCCATCAGATCAAGCCATAATTTTCAGTCCTATAAAATATCGAAAATCTCAACATTTAATCGATAAGACTTTTATTAGTTGATATTTGTGTAATAAGAAATATTTTAACGCAAGTGAATGATGAATTTCATTAATTCATTGGAGAAATACAGACGTAAAACAAAAAACATTAAAGTTTAAAAGTGATTTATGAGATAGAATGATAAAAAAATTATATAAGAATCCAAAAGAGTTACTCTCTGATTGAGATTGAAATGTTTTATGATATATTTTTAATCTTAGTAATATTCCAAATTTTTCAAATGGTGACTTGTTTAATGATTTAAAATCAAGAAAAAGAAAGTTGGAGGCACAAAAAGCTTATAAATTAAGTACAAATAATGTTTTGCAACAATTACCATTACGAGTCGCAAATTGCTATGAATGTAAAGATTATACAGAAATTGATGTTATAATGAAATCAGCAGATTGATGAGATAAATATCAAAAAGATAATGAATTTTTAAAGTCATGTTTTATATGGGCATGTATTTCGCAGAGAAATAAATGTATTTCTAAGTGAAAATTAAAAAACGAATTATGTTTTAAGCAAAATACACAAGCAGATAAAATTCTTATAGAGCAAAAATTGGACAATGAAGATATGAATCTAATAAATTTATGGACTAATGTATTAAATGAAGCTAAAAACACAAAAGAATATAATAATAAACGAAGTTATTGATTATATCAAATAGATAAAGATATAAATATTAAAGTTTGAACTTGAACTTTTGATAAAACTTGAAAAGAAAAAATGGCACCAAAATATTTAGTGCTTGATAGTAAAATAAAGCAATTAAAAGAGTGATTAAAAAAATACTATACAATAAAAATTACTGATAAATTATTTGAGTATGAATTATTAAAATAATCATATTTTTCTACTCTTCTCCAGCTTCTATATCAAAATCATCGTCTTCAGCATCGGTAGGGAAGTGATCATCTGAATCATCATCGTCATCATCCCAACCTTCGAAATCGAATTCATCGTCATCATCATCAATTTTTTTCTTTGCAGGAGCTTTTTGAGCTTTCTTAGCTCTTTTCTTTTTGATATTTTCATCTTCCATTTTTTCAATATCATCCTCAATTCCAAGCATTTTCTGTAATCATTGATGTTCTTTTAATTTTTGAATCACTTTTTGCTCAATCTGTCTTACTCTTTCTCTAGTTACCTCAAATTCTTCTCAAACCTGCTCCAAAGTATATTTAGGTCCATCGATTCCATATCTCATTTTTACGATTTTTGATTCTCTATCATCAAGCATTCATAAAATCTGATCCAAATTAGCTCTAAGAGTGTCTCTCTCGGCTAATTGATCTGGACGTAAAGTATTTCCATCTTCAATCAAATCTGCTAAAGTATCTCTACCTTCATCTCAAACCTCTCTATCAAGTGATACATTACCGAAAATTACTTCCTCAAGCTTTTTAACTTTTTTGATAGGATATCATAATTTTTGTCAGATTTCTTTACTTGTTGGCTCTCTTCAAAGTTTTTGGAATAACAGAGAATAAGTCTTATTATAAGAATTTATCTCATCGATTAGATGTACAGGAATTCTCACATTCTTACCCATATCAGCAATAGCCTTTGTGATAGACTGCTTAATCCACCAAGTCGCATAAGTTGAAAATTTGAATTCCTTATCAGGATCAAATTTTTCAATAGCTTTAATAAGTCAGATATTTCATTCCTGAATCAAATCAGCAAAACCTAATCTTCATCCAAAATAACGTTTAGCAATAGCAATTACTAATCTCAAGTTTGATTCAACCAACTTTTGTTTAGCTGCTTCATCTCATTTCTTTACTCTTCTTGCTACTTCTTTTTCTTCTTCTGCAGTCAAAAGAGGAATTTTTGAAATATCGTTGAAATACAATTTAATGTAGTCCTTATACTGCATATCAGGAGGCAAATCAGTTTTTCCATATAATGAAACTTTTCAAAGTCTAGATTCTTTCTTACTTGATTTATCTTCTTTTTCTCTATTCTCTAACTCCTCCTCAATAGTGATTACCTTAATTTTGAGTTTATCACACAAATCATAGAATTTTTCCAAAATTCTGATGGATCATTCCATATTATCCAGAGATGCAATCAAGTCCTCTTCCAAAAGACTTCATTTTTCAGCTCATTTTAAGAGCAAATCTTGTAAATCTTCACTTAATTCAGAAATATCCTCCATGAGGTTTTCATAGATCTTTTTTCTTTCTTCGTTCATATATTATGGTCTATAATGCTAAATAATCACAAAAAATTTGTTCACAAAAATCTATCATATATTATTTTTCATATTTGAGGTATTGAGTGGAAGAGCTTTGTATTTAGGTCAAAAGCCTATTGAAATGCTATCATCGCATTCGTTTCATAGAAAAAAAGGATACCACATCGAGTACCAAATACACTATATACCATTTCATGCCTAAAAATCAAGTCAAAAAACATTTGACATTTTATAATAAATATTTAATTTATAAATTACTGCATTTAATATTTTGAATTGTGAAAATGAAGTCTATTCCAAAGGAGGTAAAAGAAGCAGCTGAGGTACATAATTCATTGAAAGAATTGTTTGATAAAAAAGATTATTATGAGAAATTGGATAGATTAGAAGAATCAGAACAAATGGATCGTCTTTATGAATATATAGATAAACTTTTTTCAATACTAAAAAAAACTCAATCGATAGAGACTAGAGATGTAAGTTTCGAACCAGTTAGAAATACAATAATAAATTTAATAAAAAAGATATTAAATTGGACAGAACAATCATTGGTATTATTGGCTGGATCTGAAGAAATTCCTTCAGAAGGTGGATATAGAGAGATGTGTAAGGAATATGCTGTTGAATATGCATCTTTATTTTATAAGTTGCCTGTATCAGATGATTATTCTTGATTTATGGAGAGATGGGTATGGGTGGTGAATAATGTGGCTAAAAAACATTTAAAAGTTAATAGTGAAAATAATCATACAAAATTTTTGTTGGGGAATGAATATAAAATTTCAGATGAAGATGTAGAACATCTTGTCTGAAGATATTGTGTAAAAGATTTGAAGAACTATCTATGTCAGAATAATTCTCGATTTATATCGGATAAAAAAGAGGTAGAATCGAAGAAAAAATCAATAATATTCGAATTGAAAGAAAAATATCCTAATGCAACGTGAAATTGTAAATCATTCTTGTTGTCTAGTAGGAATTGGAATGCTTTATGTGAGGATTTTTTTGAAGCAGAAAAACAATCAATTTTAAATATAATTGAAGAATCTTGAGTATTAGAAAGCTCTAAAAATGCTTTCGCTCTGGTAGTGATAATGTCTGTGTTTTTTAATTCATATTTGGAGTCTTGAATTTTGAATAAAAAATTTGAGGACTATATCCTTTCCAGAGCAGAGGAAGAATTTGAAAAATCAGAACAGAAGAAAATAAGATATTACAGCAAAATGAAAATAAACCTATTACTACGAAACAGTCTATTATAGAGCATAAATCTGAATCAAAAAAGAAAGATTTGCCAGTGTGAATGGAAGACGATATTAAAAATATGGATATTATTGATGTGAATCAACTAATAAAATTTTTCAAAAATGAACTGACTAATTTTGGATGACATATTCAAATGTCACATCTAAAGGATAGACTAACCAGAATGTCTGAAATCGAGTCTTTGCCTGATGTGTTGGCATTGCTGGATAATTATCCTGAATTTATCGTAGAAGATGATGAAGAAATTATTGTAGAGGAAAATTCTCCATCGAAATGAGATTTGGAAGATATTGAGCTAGTAAAAAACGTTAATAATGAAAAATTACTCTTAAATGAATTGTCAGAAATTGGAGATAAATCTGATATTCAAGAAAGATTGTCTGGATATATCAGTATTTTTGAAAAACTTTGATTTAATTTTAAGGATAAAGAAGATTTTCTTGTGCAATTAAAAGATGCTGTTGATAAAGCGGATAAATGATGCTTGGAAAATAGTATTCAGACAGCATTGAAGTTTAGAATTTATGGAAATGAGAGTTTATCTAAAAAGAGAGCATTTGGGTACCGTGCTATATGTCTAAATCATAGAGCATGGAGGATAGTTTTGACCAATATGGAGATTACGCATATTCTGCCACATGATGAATATGAGAAATTAATCAATACGAAACCATCTCAAAAGTAGTAAAAAGTCCGATTTTTTTTGCATTTTTGAATAGTTGTGTGTATAATTGTATTAGATTGTTTATCTTTTACAAATTATACATGAATAATAAAATCGACAAATTAAAAACAGATGTAGATGACATTAAAAATTCTTTAAATGAATTAAAAAATAATATTTCACTTTCTGAGGATGAGAAGAAAAAACAGGCAGAGAATCTTAAATCTAAAGCGGAGACTACCAAAAAAGAGATAGAGAAAGAAATTCATTCATTGGAGAATAAAACTGATGATGAGTCAAAGAAACAGAAGGAAGAGGCTGAAACTCTTCTTGATAGTTTTAATGAAATTATGTCTTTATATGCTTCTATTTTAAATTCACAGGAATCTGAAGAGTGAGAGGATGAGCTTCAGGAAGAAAAAAAAGGTTTTTTCAAGAAGACAAAAGAATGGGTATGAGAACAATGGGATGATGTGTGGGATAAGGAAAAATGGGAGGAAGAATGATGAAAGAACTTACTTCGTACAGTTTGATTTGCTGCTACATGAATATGAGCGGGAGCATTGATAATTAAATGAATTAGGAAGATATTTGGAAGGAACTATGAAGAAGAAATTCCATGATATAAGGACATGTCGAGAAAAGAAAAAAGAGAGGCAAGGAAAGAATATAGAAAGCAAAAAAGAAAGGAAAAAAGAGAAAAAAGAAAAAAAGAAAAAGAATCTAAATCTTTTTGGGAAAGACCTGTTGGTAAAGCTATAAAATGGACAGGAATATGAACATGAATTTATTATGTTATTCATGGATTAAAAACAGGTAAATGGGATTTTTCACATTTTTTTGATTGGAATAAAAATTCACCTTCTTCAGAAGTGGAAGATGTGTATAATGATTATATTGAATTATCAGAAAAAGATCCGGAAAAATATAAAGAGTATGAACAAATAGGTACGAATATAAATTTGATGTATGATGAAATATGGGATACTGAGAAAAATTATTTTTGAGATAATTCTCAAGTTTATTTGTGAGAAATTTGAAATCAAGTAGAAGAAAAAAAATTGAAAAAGAATGAAAAGTTTCAACATATAGATACGAAATGATTAGTTGTATATTCATTAGATAATTTTTATGGTAATGTTTGAGAGATGTTATCTAATGGTGGGGTGGAAAGCTATCTTAGGTGTAAGTCAATTGAAGAATATAAAACAAGAATTAAACAATTCTGAGCTGAATGGTTTAGTAAGGTTTTAACACCATTTTTAGCTTGATTTGCAAGTTTTGCTTCTTTTGGTATTGTGAGCTCCGATTCAGCCGAGCAAAAAATGGAAAAATTCTTCAAATGATTGAGTGAGAATGCAGAAGAACACTTGGCAGAGTTGGATTTATTCTTTAGACAATATACTAAAGTATTGACGTATATGGTAGATAAAAAACATGCTATAGCATTTAAAGAAGCAAAAAAGATAATAGCAATATCATGATATGATGACGAAAAATGGCCAGTTAACGAAGAAGATCAAATATCAATGGTAGAAGAAGCATTAAAGGATTCTGATTGGGTAGAAAAGAATCTAAAATCAACATCATATTGAGCATTTTTATCATCTAATATTGTTGCTGCTAATAGGATTTTGAAAGATGAATGATTGGATGGTATAGAATTATCGGAGGCATTACAAGAAATTGTATCAGAAGAAGATGCTAATACGGAAAAGATCTTGTGATGAGGATTTGATGATAATGCATTAAAACGTGCTGAATCGAAAATAAATAATGGACAGTCACTGGATAGTAGTGATAAAAATTGATTAGGTAAAATAGCAGAAAATCTTGTGGAGGATATGTGAGATACAAAAAATTGATGATGGATATATGATACATTTGATTATTTATTTGATGCTTTCGATTTAGAAGAAGGTGATAAACAAAAATTATTGGAAGAGACAGGATTAACTCAATGTTTGACTGTTACAGTACAAGAAATTCAGAAGTTGAAAAATGATATATATACAAATCCAACAAAGGAAAATATAGAAAAGTTTAAGAACCTAGTTGGACAATATACATCGATGAAAAAAGAATTACATGTGGCACTATATGCTATGCAAGAGTCAAGAGATAATAAAACTTGAACAGATTATTTAGTTGATACATTGCAATTTACATGATGATTTTTTAAACATTTTTGGGAATCTCTAAAACATTTATTTGGATTAAAACCTGGTGTTTGAGATTTTATAAATATATTTGCGTGATTAGTGGTAACATGAGGTGCGATAAAATTAGCAGGTAGGATACGAGACAAACCATTACTAGTAAAAGGTGGAAATTTTATGAAAAAAACATGATTATTACCTTGTACATTGGTTAAAACGTGATTATGACATAGTAGATGGTGATGGGCAGTTAAGAATTATATAAAAGATATGGCAAAAACCAATCCAGATAAGGCCTGAAATTTTATGAAGAGAAAAATAATAGATGGAGTATTGACACCAAATCATGTTTGAAAAATTTTAAAAACCAATCCAGAATTAAAATCAAATTTATGAATTTATACAGCTCAAAGTAATGATGTTATGTTTAAAGAACTTGTTAAAAATATGTTTTGAGATGGTAAGGAAAAGGAAGTGGATTTGTTTATTAAATATCGTGGTAAAACAAATTGTCTTGTAAAATATGCAAATACTGGAAACCATCTTCGTTATGAATTTACTTTAGTAATGGATGATAAAGCTTTCACAGCATTAGAGAATTTTGATAAAGAATTTTGAAAATTGTGAAGTAATACTGTGCAAAAATCATATTTTGAAGCGATGCTAAAGAATGCAGGGGCTGGTGATGATATAGATCTTCTAACTGATTTAATGAAAAATGAAGATTTTAAGAAGGCGATTACTTGAGATAATCGAAAATTATTAAAAAAATTAAAGATTAGTGAATTAAGAGAGTTGAAGGAAACTGATAAGCTAGATTCTTTTGTAAAGTGAGAAATTAAAGCAGAAGAATTGTTAGGTTCTTTACCTAGGTTCTCTAAAAAATATGCATCATCTACCTGAGAAGTAGTAGAAAATATGTCAGAAGCAAAAAAAGCATTTAATAAGTGTATAGATGATGCCATTGATGTAATAAGGCATACATGAGATCCAGAAGGTGCTATGGTAAAAGAGATTACAGATAAACTAAATGGATTAAAAAAAGATACAAGTTTATTGGATGAAGAGATGGAGTGTTTTACAAAATTTATCAATAAATGATTTGAAGCTAAATATATTCCAGATATGAGAAATTTATTAAAAATTACTGAAGTTCATGGATGAGAAGAAATTTGAAAGAAATTTCAAAGATTGTTATCGGAATGAAAGTACAGTGATTTTATTAATCTTTTAAATAATAAAAGTGATTCGGTTATACAAAAAGCTATAAAAAATGCTTGAGTTAATACAGCTCAAGATATTGTAAGTTGTTTTAGAAAAGTTCATAATGTTGTAAAGGGTAGTGAAATGAAAAGTGTAGTTAAATGATTTGTTAAAATTATAGCTAAAATATTGTAATATTTATCTAATTATTTAAACAGATGACATCTATTGAATCATATAAGGATAGTATAGCAGAAAAATATGTCGAAGATTTTAAGAAAGAGTTGAAATTTTTTGAAAGGGTTATGGTTTTGCCACTATCAAAAAAAATGAAAGAGGTCTTGAAATCAAATAAAAAAATAGATGTGAATGGCTTGGGAGACTTACAGGATTTATGATTTTGGAGAAATGTGTTGTGAGTAAAAATATGAGATAAACAGTTGTTTGAGAGCTTAGTGGATAAAACATTTTCTTTTTTAAAAGAAAAACAAGAAAAAATAATTCAAGCAGAAACCGAATGAAAATTAGGAGAGTTGTTAAATTTGGTAATTAATTGAAAATTAGATAATTTTGAACAGCGTGTAAATAATGATGAATGAACGAGAGACAATGATGAGTGAATGATTGATAATGATGTCAAAACGGAAGATGCTTGAAATAGATCAGAATTGTTAGATGTTGAAAATAATGAGGATAGAATAGATTCTGATAATGAATGAAATGCATGAACTAATGTAGAATGAGATAATAAGTCCTGAGAGAATAAGGAAATTAATTCTGTAGTTGCATGAACTACGGCTTGAACAGTATGAGCTGTCACATATTATGAAGGAATTTCTGTGGCTGAAAAAAAATTATGAATTAATAAATTGAAAGAAGCACCAAAAGAATTTGATGCAAGTGCAACAAAAAAAATGATGGAAAATATTAGCTCAGAAATGGGTGAAAAGTTGAAAAGTCCAAAATTAAATAAAGCACAAAGAAGAGTATATGAAAAGTCAATAAAAGAGTTTAAGGCAGCGGCAGAATCATTAGATTGAGAGACAGTAGAAGCATTTAAAGCATATCAGCAATTACAAGATAGACTACCTACAGACTTGTGAAAGATAATGAATTATGATATGAAGACATTAAGATTGATAGAGAATCTCCCAGATGAAGAATTAGTTGCCATTGTCGGAAAAGATGAAAAAGCTATAATGAAATTCTTTGATGCTAGATGAATAAAGGTGTCTGAGGATTTAGCTAGACAGTTAAAAGTAGCAAAGAATGTATCAGAAATAAGATGATTAGCTAAAATCCTAAAGAATTGAACAAAATTGGCAAATGTTTTGAAATGAATTAAAGGGATGTGAGTGGTTACTGTTTTGTTTGCTTGATTTGATGTATGGTGTTATCTTGAGAGTAAAAAGGAGGCGGAATTGATTTCAAAAGTGAACGAAGTTAGGTGAGAAATTCTTAGAGATCAGGCAACTATGCAATTAATAATCTGAATGTGAAGTGTATTACTTGAGGCTGCGGTAATTGTTGCAGCTTGTGTATGATGATGAAGTTTGGCAGGACCGTGGTGAACGGTGATATGAGTTGTTGTATGAATTATTGCTGCTGCTGCATCTATATGATATGATGAACTTTATGCGAATAAAAAGGAATTTTATGTTCAAAATAGGTATGATTTTATAAACCAGAGAAGAACAAAAATAAAACAATCAATAGCTCAGCTTTTTGAATCTGATCGTTTAGATATGGATTCATGAATGAAGGAAACAATAAAAGATGATAGATGACCAAATTCTGAAATAGATACAATGGAAGATGCATGGGAAGCGTTGATTTATCAAGAAGAAGTATATGATGGGTGATTTTATATGTTGCCAATGTATTATAGTAGCTGAGAGAGCGAAGTGATATTTAAAAAAAGTCTGTCTAAGGAACAAATAGAAACATTTGAAAAAGAAAAGAAAGATATGGAGAATATCATAGAAACTAGAAAGGAATATATTAAACAGTATCTTGATAAGAAAAATCCAACATATAATCAGCTAAAACAAGCGATTGAATCAAGAAAATCTTTAGAATTTGTTGAACAAATTTTGGCGGATTCGAAAGTATATGCATATATAAAATCACAGGATGATGAGCCATATATACAAAATTATAATAAAATGAAAGTGTCAGAATATAAAAATGCATATAAAAAGAAGTTATCAGAGGAATATCCAACGGAATTCGAGATGTTTGAAAAATTGAGAAAAGAGAATCCAAATCATTTACAGGAAATTTGTGCTTGATTTATGGCTTCAAAATGAATTATAGAGTCTGCATTTGAGAGTGAAAGAGAAGGTGGAGAAAGATATTATTCTGAGGAGGAAATTCCTATTATGAAAAAGAATATCGATTTTTTAACAAAATATAATACATATAGAAATTTGGGTATGCCACTTGAAAAACAGGTAAATAGCTGAGTTGTGTGAACAACATTTGATTATAAATATATTGAAGAGGTATTGTTAGATATTAATAATATAAGCAAAAGACCTGTTTGGGAGGAGAAAAAAAGTATAAGATATTTGTCATGTTATGAATTTAATGAAAGAGAAAATATAGAAAATCAAGTATCAGATAGTATATTTCAGAATATTCTTTATAGTATAGCGAGAGAAATACATTGATATGATTGAGAGAATAATCAGTTTTCATTGATACAATTTTATGCATGAGATGGAAATGATACATGAATTTATTATGATAAGTGTTGGAAAATTAATATAGATGGTCTTACTGATAGAAGTTTAGAATGAATCGAATTAAATAAATTGACAAAAGATGAATTAAAGAAAAAAATGTTTTGATGAGAAGAAGTATGAGTCTTTTATTGAGATTATTACCAACCTGAGTGATGAGAAACATTACATAGTAATTCATGAGAATTAGATTCTCCAGTAGAAGCTGCAGATGATCAATTAAATGATGAGTTTAAGAAAAGAGTAGAGGCGATTATAGATAGAGAATATTGATATAGGGAAAATAAATCAGTATATGAGAAAAAAATTATCGATTTTATAAAAAATAATAATCAATGAAAAGATTGATATGTAGAGATCCCTGAATATTTAGCAATTGAAGCAAAAAAAGCGTGATTGTGAAATGTATATAAATATTTATTTAAAATAGAGAATGGTCAGATTTATGCATTAAGTCGTGGAGATATAGCACAGGATAATTTGCATTTCGACAATGAATGAAAAAAAATAAAATATGAAGTGGTAAATAAGCTTCGCCAAAAAAATGGATATACGCAAGAAGAGAAACATTTGATGGACTATGTTGATGCGGCTGAGCATAAATTACAAAAAGTTATGGCTGTGCAGTGAAAGTTTTTGTGAATATCTCAACATGAAGATGATTTGGATATCCCAGTAGAATTAGAAAGGATTGTGAGCCAAAAAAGTATAGAGTGGAATCAAGTAAAAGAATCAATTTTGTATATGGATTGAGTCGCTGCTAAAAAATATTTGGAAAGAAAGTCTGAAGAATATTTTCATTTCTTTAATTGAATGTATGTATGAATACTAAATCAAGTGACAGGTATGAAGGCATCAAATGATATGGATGGATCTGCATATTTTTATGGAGCATCATGTTTTATAGGATGAAATGCTGTTAGGATAAAGGAATCTAATTGAAAAAAAGATATAGAAATTAATGAATCGGTAAATGAATCCATTAGATCACACTTGAAATCCTTATTGGGAAGCAAAGATCCTAAATCTTGAAAAAAAATAAATGAATTGATTTTGTCTGATGATGAAAAAGAGCAGGGAAGGTGAATGAGCTTGGCAAATAATATTTTAGAATTGTGTTTAGAAAAAGCGGTATTATCTTTTGATGGTAATTGAAAAGTCACAAATATTTCTCAAATTGATTTTGATAATTCTACGTTAGAGAAAGTAAAAAAAGATTTAGATAAGGTATTAAAAAAAGATGTTTTTATAGAAGTTCATAATAAGTATAAGACAACAGATTATTTGGATATTGAAAGTAAATTTAGTGTTAGATCTGTAGAAAAAGCGGAAACAGATTCGCATAATGAGATAAAAAATATGACAGCAGAAATCGTAGATACAATGAATAATGTAGATCGAGCCTCTAAAAGAAGAAATCCTGTGTTTGAAGTTGATGAAAAACAAACTAAGGAATGAGTAATTACGTGAAAATTTAAGAGCTGGTGATATGAAGAAAGAGTTTCGGTCAATATGGATTGAAATAAAAAAATAAAATCTATTCAGGTAGATTGATTATGAATGAGGTTTGATAGTTCACAAGAATGATTTCGTGTTGCTAATATTATAAATTGGATAAAACATAATGTGAAAGAAAATCCAAAATGACATTCTGCATCAGGTAGATTACGGTGAACATACTGATATTATCAGCGATCATGATGAGAATTAGAAAGAGATGTAGAAAATACGAATTTTGATGTTGATATCTTAGATAAAGATATAATTGATAAATACTATCCACATATAAAAGAGAGTTCAGTGTTTTTGGATTATATAAATAATTTTATGTAGGAATTGTTGTATCATAATACAAAAAATGATTTTTTTGTAGTTCCTCTAAATTTACAGATTATATGTTAGTAGTTAATTAAATTGTCGCGTGTTGAAATTAATTTAGAAAATGTTATTTAGTTGTTATTATTCAGTCAATCATATAAGTAAGTTATTATAAAAATCCTGTTCTACAGTGTTTAGAAAATTTGAATAATTATTAATATATTTTTTGAAAGTTGTTTCTGTATAGTTTTTTTCACTTTCGTTTACAAATTCCTCGAGTTTATTTTTTTCTACGAACTTTGGCATAGCATCTAATGCTATATTTTGTAAAATATCAGCTACAGTAACTTTTTCGGATAAATCTGGATATTCTTCTATCCAATCAGATTCTTGTAAATCGTTATAAATTTTATTAACAAGTTCTTTTAATGTGTTCATTATTAGTATAGATTAAATATAAAAAAATTAGGCTGCCATTTTTTGATTGATATCTTTCATATTTTGTTTTCTTGTTTCTTCTGAAATGTTTGTAGCATCGATATAAGTTTTATATGCTGTATTAACTTGTCTCATAATATATCTAATTGCTACTTTTTCTTTGGGTTCTTTTGCGTTATTCATTTTATCTTTTAAGTTTTTCACAGCTTCTGTATATTTTTTGTTTACATCGAATTTTCCGCGTAGTTTTTTGAATATTTCACGTCTTTTTCAGTGCCCAAACAAAACAAAAGTGTCTGCTTGCCATAGAACTTTGCGAGCCTTTGCTACAGGATCTAGGTTGCTATTATTGATATTTTCAATAGCTTTTCATACTCTAATCGTATTATTTATGGATCGCTTTGATAGAATGGCAGATTCAACTACTTCATTAGCAGCTTCTGAAGCATTTAATTCATCTTCTAATTCTTCATTTTTTGATTTTAATTCTTCATTGTTGTTTTCTTTTTCTGCTAAATCTAAGTAGTGCTTTTCTATTCAATCTGCTACTGCTTGAGCTAGTTCTGTTTTTTGTTTTTCGGTTAATGGAGTTTTTCTGTTAGTTGTTAAATCTTCTATAATGTTTTGAAGTTTTTCATCTGAATCTTTTCATCTAATTTTTAAAGATTTTATTGATTCAGGGTTTAATAAATTATTTTTTGCAAGATGGTCTATAGTTAGAGCAAATTTTACTTTCATATTTTCAGATGCATTTTCTATATTGCTAGAAAATTCATTTAGTTTTTGATTTTTTGCTTCTATCTTTTTAGAACGTGGGGCATTTTTTGCTAAAAAAATATCTCATATTTCTTTAGATATGTCTTTTGTGATACTGTTTATTTTTCTTTTTGGTTGCAAGCTCTTGTTTAAACTGGAATAGTCGATAGTATCATAATTTGCCATTTCAAAATAGGTAATAAGTAAAAACTTGATTTGAATTATTATATACTAAAACTTTTAAAAAGTCAAAAAAAATCAGACTTTTTTTGCTTTGGATTTGTCTTGTTTTTACCTTAGATTACTATATAATGAAATTGTGATTTTTATATGCTGTGTTGTTTTAATGAAAAGAATTATGATGGGGCTACTGTTATTTTGAGCTGTTTTCGTTATGTGATGTGATGGAGAGCATAATTTTATGGATGTAGATAATCCTAATGCGAAGGATGATTTCGTGAATATGATATGAAGTGGAAATATTCCACAAATTAATTCTGATGATCTATGAACATGGAGGGATGTGAAATGATATGCAAATAAATATTTGGAAGGATCTATGAGTGGATATGTAGATAAAGCAAAGGAATGATGGTCCTGAGCTAAGGAAACATTTAAATGATATTATAATGATTGAGTTGATGAGCTTAATCAAATGGTTAGTGATAAGGTTAACCAAGCGATTTCGTGAGAGTTAAATAAATTTAAAATTAAGTAAGATAGTAGTATAACATATGCAAAAAAATCTTTTACAAGAAGAATCACTTGCTCATAAGCTAATCAGTAAATGATTTTGGGCTTATGTTTTTGTGATTTTTACAGCGCCTCTTTGATATTTAATTAGACTTTTGGCATCTAATGCATTATCTGTAGCAGATGTGTGAATTTTTTATTGAGTTTTGAGTTTAATCACACTGTTGTATAGTTATAACGATCTTT
>Ga0247608_10002766_pt1 | contig 21316 bp, 21 predicted proteins | sample 176DNAGHGlowgp2_FD_193490 | JGI IMG/M metagenome (GOLD analysis project Ga0247608, IMG submission 193490) | Sheep rumen microbial communities from Palmerston North, Manawatu-Wanganui, New Zealand - 1766 DNA GHGlow gp2 | ecosystem: Host-associated > Mammals > Digestive system > Stomach > Rumen ...
AAAGGGCAAGGAAGTGAACAAAAGGATTTAACAACAATTGAAGTAATTCTTCCAATGGACGCAAATATAAATATGGGAGATCAAATAATTCGAGTAATGGTACAGGATACTATAAATTCCTGCAGCGTAATGGTTTTTGATGTAATTGAATTATTGGCAGATTTTTCAAATAACAGTCCTTTAGGAATAAAAGCAAGAGTTGCATTATCCACTCAGCCTGTTGATTTAACAAAACCTGCGTATAAAATGATAATGGCAATGGCAAAAAGAAGATTGGAGGCAAATTACTAATGGATGACGTAAAATTAGAAACAAATGTTGAAGATGAAGACAAAATAAATTTAATGTCTGCAAATGATTTTCTTATTTTTCCACCTGATCGTAGTGGCAATGTAAACATTTGGGTAAATTGTAAAAAAGAAATGAATGTAAGAATTTCTTTTTACGATTTGAAAAATTCAGTAAGATCTTTATTTGGTTCAGAAATTGATGCAGGTGATTTTATTTATTTAATTCAAAGAGGTTCTATTGTATATACTGATAAAAAAATTTACGGTATAATAAATCCAAAACCTATGGGAATGGAAAACCCAATTCCAACCTTAAATGCTATGAAACAAGCATTGGGAATTCGTTAAAAAAGAAAAAATTTCTATTTTTTTCTTTTCCACTAAATATTTAAAAAGGTGATCAAAAAAGTCACCACCTTATAAGGAGAAAAAATAAAATGATGAAAAGATTTAGTTCTATTAAAAATGAGAATCTTTCAAAGAGAGCAAAGATTAGAATGTTGGAAGGCCGCAAGTCAAGAATCAATGAGTCTGAGGAAGAGGATGACATTGAGGTTGAAGCAGATGCCACAGAAGATGGCGGAGACGAAGAGGAAGACCTCGATGTAGTTTCTACAGTAGCAAATCTCGTACAGGCACTTGTTGACAATGGTGAGGATGTAACTCCAATCGCAGAAGTTCTTGCATCAGCTGTTGATGAGGAAGGTGAGGATGAAGAAGGCGAAGGTGAGGGTTCAGATGATGATGAAGAAATCGAAGAGTCTTTGGACGAAGATGAAGAGATGTCTGAAGACGAAGATGAGGATTCAGATGAAGATGACGATGAGGAACTCTCAGAGTCACGTGCAAGGGCAAAGAGAGTTGCAGAAGCTAAAAAGAGAATTCTTGCAAAGAAGCGCGTAGCTGAAGCAAAAAAGAGAATTGAGGCTAAAAAGAGAATCGCTGAGGCAAAGAAGAGAATCGAAGCTAAAAAGAGACTTTCTGAGGCAAAGAAACTTGTTGCAAGAAGAGCAAGAAGAGCCGGTCTTTAATTTGTAAAGAAAAACTATATTAAAAAGGAGATTTAAATCTCCTTTTTTTTTCAAATGAGGTGAAAACAAAATGAGAACAAATAAGAAACTTTTAGAAGCAAAAAGAAAGGTAAAGATTGCAGAAGCAAGATTGAGAGTTGCAAAAAGAAGATTGAGAGAATCAGAAGGCGGAAAAATTCTTTGGGTTGCACATAATCACGAAGATGCAAATGAACACCGTGTTTTTGTTATTTCTCCTGAAACTCTTGAGAGATTAAATACTTCAGGAACCTGGCTTAGTAACTATGACTATATTGAAACAAAAGATATAATTCCTGGTCATCAATATTTGATTGAATCTGATGATGAAAGTTTGGATATTTATGACTGGAATCAGCTAATTGTTGAAAGAAAAAAATTAATGGGAAAAGATGAAGCACCTTTATTCATTGACTGGTTTGATTATGAAACAGATGGCTCCCCGCTATTTTCTTCTTGGGATGAATATGTTGAAGCTAATTTGGAATATTTCAAATATGCAGAACTTGATAGGGATTCATCAAGAGGATATGCTTTAATTGAAATTGATGAAAGCGGCAAACCAAAACAGGTTTTAGGTACTCTTGATTGCTATCCGGAGGGAGATGATGAGGCTAATACCTATATTGACGAGGCTTTAGCTGAAGCTGATGCAGATGCTGAGTTTGAAAGAGGGGTAGCTGAAAGAGAATCAAATTTGGATTGGTCTATTTGGGACGCAGCTGTTGAAGATATTAAAGCGGCTCTTGCAGAATTAAAAAATAAATTCCCAGGACTTTACGTTGCTGAAGGTGTTTGGACTGAAGGTGATAATGAAGAAAGAAAAAGATTTGGAATGAGAGCTGGTATCCGCAGAAATAGATATGGAAAAGGCAATGACCCTCTTGTAAAAGTCTCTATTGGTGTAGATAACGGTGAGTTTGAAATACTTAGATGGACTGATTATGAGATTTTAGATACACATTATCCTACTAAAAAGTTTAGTACACTTCAGGAATTTGAAGACTTTTTGGCAGAGTGGTTGACCGATGCAGAAACATTATTATCAAAAGGAATTGAATTCAAGGATGTTGTAGCTTATAACGAAAATGGCTATCCGGTTGACGAGCCTCAAAGAGTAAAGTAATTTTACAAAAAGGTGGATGAAAAATCCACCTTTTTTTTTAACACTCAAAATCAATATAACGAATAATCAGCTGATCATCATCTTTTAAATCATATACCATTTCTTCATTCACATAATCCTCCAGCCCAACCATAAATTCAAAACGGGTAATTTCTTTTCCTAAAACATCTTTTACAAAATTCTCAAAGATTTCCATTTGATCATTTGAAAATTCTTTGATTGCCTCAATTCCGTTAGGAAAAAGATTTTCCTCTCCTTTTTCTTTTATATACTTTGCAAACTGTTCCATAAGAAAAGAATCATAGCGAATAAAATTTTCAGGCTTGTATTCAATTTTGTTTATGAATGTTTCATCCATATCAGAAAAATAACGAAATGGTCCAACATAAAATAATTCTTTACTCGCCAAGCGATCATATAGGGATTTTCGAATAATTGTAAGAGAATGCGCAGATGAAGAATTAGATTCAAAAATTCCTTCTCTTATACTTTTCATTGATTTTCTCCTTTTTTACACTAACTAAATATAGAACTAAAGGAGAAAATAAAAAATGAAGAGAACTTCTAATAAAGTTGAAATTGCTCGAAGAGAGGTAAGACTCGCTGAAGCAAAATTGAGAATTGCAAAACGCAATCTTAGAAACCTCAAAGAAAGTTATGATGATTATTCAATCTATGACGGTGAAGAGTTGAACGATGCAGGCTATCCTGTTGAAACAGAAGAGGAAGCTGAATGGAGAAGGAGTGCAGCTGACAACCAGTTGGAATTGCTTCGTAAAAGAAGACTTGCAGCTGCAAAGTACGAAGCTGTAAGACACAGAAAGGTAAAGAGTTTGAATGAAAAGGCTATTGTAGGAAATGGACCTTTGAAGGAATTCAATGATTTTGATGACATCCTTGATCAATACGGTGAAGTGAAATTGTCTGACTTCTTTAGAAAGAACTGCAGACTTACTTCTAAACAATCTGCAAAATGGGCAAGTTATGATAACTCCGGAAATGATGGAGATTTGGGAGCAAGAGTAAGCGATGTAGATCCACTTGAATTGGAAGACTTCCTTAACGATGTTGGACTTGTTACATCTGTATACCTTTAATCTATAAGCTCTATATTTTTTAAAGGAGGAAAAAGATTCTTCTTGTAAAATGGAAGAATCTTTATTTTTAAAAATATGATACCTTTTTCAAAAACAGAACTTGAATATTTACAAGGTCTTTTGGATTCTGAATATTTTTATGATTCAGATCCTTCAAAAAATCTTGAAGCAAAAATAACAGGGATTTCTTTAATATTAAAAAACTCTGAATTGCATATTACAATTTCAAAAGAAATAAATCCAAGGCCGATAATTTCAGATTTTATATTTTCAATAAATATAAAAGGGCAGGATCCTATTAGTTTTCCTTCTTGGCAAGCAGCTTTTAGGTATATTTTCTTTTATATCGGAAAAGAAGGGTTTGAAACAGATGAAAATGAAGAAGAAGAAAATGAAAACTTTTCAAATTTTATAAAACCTATCCCAAAAAATAATTTATCTGATTTTATGCCTAGGAGTATGCGATGAAAAATAAAAAGCAAAAATTCTATGTTCAATTTAGAGATGGGTCAATTACTCTTCATAAAATTGAAGCATTTACCGAAGAAGAAGCAAGAAAAATTGCAATTGAAAAATTCGGAGATTCTGAAAATGGAGTAAAATGGGTTATAGGCGTTTTGCGTTCTTCTGATGAAAAGCCAAAAGCTTGGGAAAATCAATTATTGAAATATATTTGAAAAAAACAGATTTCCTCTTTTTTTCACTAATTGAAATAAACCAATATATTATTGGCTGTATGCCAAAATTCGCAATATAGTTGGAAAAAAGAGAAAAAAATGGAAAGAAAAGGTAAATTACACCTAGTTGAGTCCTATACAGGGCCTAGAAGCAATTACAAAAATCTTACAAATGAAAAAGAGTATGCCTCATTAAAAGAAGCCGCATTGAAATTACATAGTGGCAAAAAAAGACTTTCAGAGGCCACTACAATGGACAAAATGAAGAAAGTCCTTGTAGAAAATAAAATTGACGAAGAAGTCCAAAAGAGAGTTTTAGCAAGTCTTCAGGAAGCAGGTGCAGATGTTGATACAGTAGAAATCTGGCAGTTCCCTGTTTCAAAAATCAATGATGCAGAACATAAAAATTTAAATGGGCGTGTTTATAATAAACAACTTTGGGAAAATGTTGTAAACAAGCAAACAGATGTTTGGAAGGGAGGAACTGGTTTGGCAAATCACCCTGCAGATGATGAAGATGGTGATTTTATGAATCAGTCTATTGTTTGGCTTGATGGCTTTATTGGGGATGATGGAATTGTTTACGGTATTGGTACTTTTGTTGGAGCAGGCGGTGAGCTTGCAAGGCAAATTATCTCTGTAGGAGGCCGTGTTGGTTTTAGTACTTCAGGTTATGGAGATTTCTTGAAAGATGGATTTACCGTTGACCCTGATGATTACGAAATTGATAGATTTGCAGATTTGGTTTTGAATCCTTCTCAGGGGGTTTATGGGGATTATAAAGATTCTTATAAATCGGCTCAAGCAGAATCCACAAAGAAAAATGGAAATTCACTTACAGAGAGTAAAAAGAGAATGCAAGAAGAAGATGAAGAAAAGTGTAAAATCAAATTTGAAGGAGAAGATGAAAAAGAGTATGATTCATTCTCTTCTTTTATTTCAGCTTTGAAGAGTCATTTGAAGAATAAAAACGAACTTGAAGATTTTGAAGAAATTGAAATTGGGGATTATCAAGATCAGTATCAAGGAAATGAAAAAGAAAAGTTTAACGGTGTTGAAAGCACTTCGATTCCTGATGAAATGGTAGGATTGGAAGAAGGTACAACACTTTCTGAAAATTTGATTGTTGAGTTTTATACAAAAGAAATTAAAAACATCAATAAAGAATCAAACCGCAATTATGAAAAGAAACTTTCAAAGCTTGAAAAGCTGATTAAAAAGCTCAAGAAAGAAAATTTGAATGAGATTTCAAAAGAAAAAATCAACCTTCAGATCAATAAGATGATTGAGTCTATTGAAAAAGACGTAAAGAAAGCAATGAATGAAGGCTTTGATGCAAGAAAGCTTTGCGAGGAATTGGAAATAAGTTCTTTGGATAAACTTTCAAACATTAAAGAAAAGATTGAAGATTTCTCATCTTTGGAAGAGTGTTTGGTTAAAACTACAAAAGAAGCAAATAAGTACAAGGAATTATACGAAGAGAAAACAAAGAGTCAGTCTCAGGAAATTGGAAATACAATTACCGCAAATGAGAAGGTTGCACAGCTCTCTGAAGAAATTTCAACCTTGAAAACAAAGGTTGCTTTGAAAGAGCGAGAAAACAAAAAGCTCGCAAAAGAAAACGAAAAGTTGAATGAAAGTCTTTCAAAGTCTACATTTACAAATGAAAAGCAGGCTCAAATTACAGAGAGTTTGAAAAAGAGTCTTGAAGTTACTAAGAAAACCTTGGATGAATCAAATGAGGTTGGAGATGCAAAAGCTGATAGAATTGAAAACCTCAAAACCGCTTTGCAGGAAGCAACTTCTTTGAATAAATCTAATGCAAATGAGATTACTGCTTTGAAAGAAGCTTTGAGAAAAAGCAACAAAAGTAATAGAGAACTTGAAGAGAAAGTCAACAAGTTGGAAATAGATAGAAAAGCAAACAAAGTTGGAACTTCTCTCTCTGAAAAACAGTGGAAAGAAAGAATAAACGCGTTGAATTCTCGTGTCAAGAGTCTTTCAGAAAAGAATTTACAGTTGATGGATTTAACTGAAGAATCTGAAAAGACAATAAGCGCTTTGAAAAACTCTTTGAGAGAAACTAAAAAGCAGCTTGCAGAAAAAACTCGCAAAGCAGATCAGCTTGCGCTTAAAGAAGAGGAAAATACTTCTTTAAGATTGTCACTCAAAAAAGCTAGAAGTAAACTTGAATCCATTAATGAGGATTATGAAAATACTTCTAACGCTTTTGAGGCTTTAAAAGAGAAATATGCAAAAGATTTGAAAGAGAAAGTTCTCGCGGAAAAGAGTAACAAAAATCTCTTCAAGCAGAACAAGAAACTTGCTGAAGAAAAGGCTGCAGAGAGAGTTGAAAGACTAAAGGCTGAAAGATTGGCAAGGAGAGGTATGAGTAATATTGATACTGACTTCTTGACAGATAATGCTGCAATCGAAGATTATTACGATAATTTCGGCACAGAAGCAGAATTTGAAGGAAAGGATAAAATTAAAACTTTGAAGGATGCTCAAACTGCATCACTCTTCTCAAATGAATTGTTTTCTGAAGATGCTGAAGAAGAATTAGAAGAGTCAAAAAACAGGGAAAGGGAAAAGGATTCAATGACTTTGGCTGATATGTTCAAATGAAAAAAATCTAAAAAGCCTTCTTTTTATGAGGAGGCTTTTAATTAAAAAACTAAATTAGAAAGAGGTTTTGTAAAAAATGAATAAATTAACTGAAAAAAAGATTTTGAGAGCTGCAAAGCTTTGTTTCAAAGCTTTAAAAGAGCAGAAGCTAAAAGAAGATTTAGATATTAGTAGCTTGGAAACAGCCGGTGAACAGTTTTTGGCAAGGGTAGAGGAAATCAATCTTCCTGGAGATTCAGAAAAAGATTTCCAAAAACTTGTTGACAACGGCGAGTTTGAAATGGACGTTGGAGAAAATGATTTGAGCCCAACGGGAGCTTTAAGTGAATCTGTAAAAACAAGGAGATCTTTGAAAGAGGGAGTTGGTTTTGGACCTGCATTGTCTCAGTATAAAGCTCAGGGTGGAACACAGGATTTTGAAGCTTTCAAAGATTGGCTTACTGAGAATGGATATGGAGAAGAAGTTCTCACAGGCATCAACAGGGGAAATTTTAATTTCAGATACAAAACAAGCAATGCGAACGGAGCAAAATCAGCTTCTATTCCTGAAGCTCCTGTAAAAGCTGCAGATCCTTCAACATATTCAAGTAACTTGAAAGACTTTATTGAACTTTGCGGTGAAGGTGGCAAAATCGTAATGGACGCTGCAACTTCAGTTGAATTTAAGTATCAGCAAATTCGTTCAAGACTAAAGAGAGTTATTCTTGGAAAGTCAATGAATAGATATTACTGCTTGGCAGGTGACCCAGGTATTGGTAAATCTTATATCGTAAGGGAAACACTTGATATGCTTGGCAGAACTGATGTAAAACAGGTCAAGGGTTCTAAAGGTTCTTCTCCTGCAGCTGTTGCAAGATTCTTACTTGATAACAAAGATGAGGACTTGGTTGTTCTTGATGACTGCGATACATTTATTGATGCAAGAGAGACTTCTCAGGAAGTAAAGACAATGCTAAAAGCTGCTTTTGATCCTGATGGACATACTGTAACTATTAAGCCAACTCTTTTGAATTTAATTCGTAAATTGAAGGTTGAGCAGGATTTGAGGGATAAGTATAAAGGAAATGCACTCTTTGAAAATGAAGATGTAATTGAAGAAAGAATTCAAAATGCAATAAAAGAATCTGAAGAAGGTGAAGCTGAAGAAGAGGTAGAGGATGTACCTTCAAAATTTGATTTCAATGCAAGAATTATTTTCATTACAAACCTCACAAAAGCAAATATTGACCCTGCTGTTCTTGATAGATGTGAATTCTATGAATTGCACTTAACAGTTGATGAGTTCATGATTCGTCTTGGAAAAATTATCAATAATATGGATTGTGGACAGGGAACTGTTTATACAGAGGATGAAGTAAATAAGGCGAAGGGATTGGTTATGGCTGCAATGAGCGCAATTATTGAAGCTTCAAAAACAGGCGCAACTATTTTGGATAGAACAATTCGTCTTGTTGATGGAGGATTGACATTCCGTTATATAAAGGACTTGATTGAAAACTGGATTATCTTGACTCAGGATTATATGGAAGAGCACGGTGTAGATTGGGAGACAGCAAAGAGAGCTTGTTTCTCAAGATGGGTTCAGCAATATATTTTCCCAAAGATTTGTAGGTAAAATTCTATAAAATAAAAAAAGCTACCTTTTTCGGGTAGCTTTTTTTATGATTAAAAACTCGGCATTGATGGCATACTTGGCATTGAAGAACTTCCCATAAAACTTGAAGGATCGAAGCTTGCTAGGTTTGGCATTTGAGTTTTCATCTCTTTGTCCTGCTCTTCCTGCTTCTTTGCCTCTTCCTTGAATTGGTCCGCCAGTATATTTCCTAAAAGGATAAATGAATGTACTGGCATTTTCATACAAACATCGTAATTGTTACTTGTATACCTAGACAGACTCAATAACTGTGTCGTCAGATCCATAGTCTTTAATAGCGGCAAGCAACTCAAGGGTCCGAAAGGGATGATCTATAACCTCCCTTGCATGAGTTACAGGGTTGTCAATTTCAACTTTTGGAATTGGCCCAATTTCCAAATTATTCAATTTTTCTGAAATCATTTGATAAAGGCTATAGTCGAATCGGGGATCTCTTGCAATTTCAAGTCTTTCTGACAATGGCTTATCTGCAACTACTTCACCTCCCCAGCTATACAAATACATTGCTTTAGTCTGGTTGATGACGAAAATTGACTTTTTTGTTTCATAATCTTTTACCGCATTCAAGTCCTCTTGATCAATATATGGAATTGCTCCCTGATCAATATCCTCTCCCCTTCTCAAAGCCTGTTCCATATCCTGTTTGCGTTTGTAAACTTCATAAAGGGGTCCAAATTGTTTATCTTCTGCTCTGAATTCTTCTTTTACAATTTTCTGAATCAAAGCAGCATCTCCAAATCTTGGATACTGAAACATCATTTCAAAGCCTTTCTTCGTTGCTTTGATGTATTTATGAGGATTTTCCTCAATTGCATAATACTTTACAAGATTCAAATCAAGATCGTAATTCATTGGAATTTTTCCGGTCTTTACACCTCTCAACCAATCTTGATATTCAGTGGATTCAACTCCTTTGAATAAAGTCTTTTTTACCCACTCTTTATCTTTCTTTGTTAATTCATATTTCTGATCAACCAAAGTACTCTGATAAAAAGTCTTGTAAAACTTAATCATCAATTCCGCAACTTCCGGGTCGTAGAATTTTTTAATATCTACGTCTTTTTCCCAAATAATATTCTGCAGCATTGAAGTTACTTTAATTGGCAACTCATCCTGAGACATCAAACCAAGCTGCCAAGCCTCTTCAACTGAAAAGTTTCGAATATGCAAAATAGCAGGCGCTCCGTACAAGCCTTTTGTAGACATTACAATTCTTTCATAACCTGCTGGTATATTCTTTTCAGATTCAAGTAACTCCTCGTATTCTGAAGTTGTTTTTGAAATCTCACTCATTATTCAGCTTTCTCCTTTTCTTCAGCCTTTTCCATTTCTGCCAATTCAGCCTGAGACTTTTCAAGCATTTCTTTTGTTTTGTCAAGCTTTTCCTTTGGAGCGTTTTTCTTTTCAAGTTCAGCAAGCAACTCTCCTAACATCTTTACTTCTTTTTCTTTTGCCTCCAGCTTTGTAATAAAGACTGGGCTTACTGAAACTCCCATTTGCTCACCCTTTTCATCTTTTGGCATTGTTTCTTTACAATACTTCTTCCACATATCTGCAAGACAAGCTTCACATATAACATCTCTATATGTTACAGGGAAAACAGTTCCTTTTTCATTTTTACGGAAAAGAGTATATTCCAAAGTTCTATTTGAATATGTAATTTCGCCATGAATTGGGCAGAAAGATCTCAAACCATCCAAAACATAACCCTCTGGGGGAGTAAGCAATTTATTTACATTTTCAGACTTCTTTTTCTGCTCTTCAATTTCATTCTCTGTAATTACTGGCAATTCTTTTTCTTCCATTAAAAAACTCCTTTTTATTATTATTTAAATATAGTGAGACTCTTTGATTTTTTAAGCCATTGCAGCTTCGACAATTTGTTCTTCTTTTGTCAATCTCGGTGTCATTGTAAATGTCGGGCCGTCAAAATTCATATATCTCCTTCCCAATTGCTCATCATTTGCTTTCATCAGCTGAATTTCTGCAACATCCTCAATCTTTTGAGCTTCTGCTTCATCCAAATACAAATCCGCAAAATACCTTTTTCTAAAAATGGTAATTGCCAACGTGCTCGCTCCAACAATGCGGCTGAGTTTTTTACTGAGGATCTTGTTGGTCGAAGTTTATCAATATTTTGTTCTGTTAAAACTTTATCCTGTTCAACTGTACGATTCAATTGAACTACTCCTACCCAATGTACTCCCAGCTTTTTTGCAAGCAAGTCAAGTTTGTTTATTGCTTTCTCAATCATTTGTGCCATTGAGCCGTCTTTTTCATCAAAGAATTCTGCGACTAACAAAAGCAAGTCAATAAAAACAATACAGTGTTTTCTTCCAGGTAATTTTGCTTGGAATTGTTTTATATACATTTCCAATTTGCGCATGTTTATATTTGAATCATTTACAATTGCAAAATTGGTATGTGCTTTTAATGCCAAAATTTCGTGATCCAAAATTTCTCTTGCATCCTGTATCTCATCCTGCCTTCCGAGTTTTAAGATTGTTTTAAAAGGAATATGAGTTCTCATTGAAGCCAAGCGGTCTAATGTATTTTCAACACCCATCTCAATTGGAAAATAAATTACAGGGGCATCCGCATTTATACAATCATTTATTACATTCAAGCAAAGCGCGGATTTACCCATACCTGTAGATCCTCCAATAATTCCTCCATGACCTGGAGTTGGACCTTCTGTAATCAATTCATCAAATACTTTATTATGAAAAGAGTAATATTCACCTTTTTCTCTTTTGTCCAAAGTATCTGAATAAAACTTTGCAATGTCATCTGCAAACATCAAACCGGTTTCTTGATCATTTTCAGACTCCAATGCGTCATTTAAATTCTTTTGTAAATCTTCAAAATATTTTTCAGACCAGGTTACCGGGCTTGTTTTGAAGTCATCAGAATTTAAAATTTGAGAGGCAGTTTTTGATAAATTTATTTTCTTTCTTGCGGTTGCCAATCTTTCTGTTAAAAGACCAGGTTCTTTCAAATCCGCATTGTTGTTTTCTTTATTATACTGTATTCTGTTATACAGCAAATCAATTACACTGTATTCCTCATTTGTTGCTTCGCCATTTTTACGGTTTGTAAAAAACTCCAAAAAGTTTTCTCTTGACGCATATTTTAACGCTTGTTCTCTATCTCCCATACTTTTTACAAAAAGTATAAAAGAAGAGCAAACCTTTTGGAATGATTTTTCAAAGCCAATCATGCTTTCAAAATTTCTTGCATTATAATCAGGATCCAGCAAAGTACCCGTAGCTGCAGCGAGACAATCTATTGCATATGAATTTTCATCTGTATATTCTTTTGTCATTTTTTTCTAACTCCATAAATCAACTTTGCCGTTTTTCAAAATTTGCTGTTTATCCAAGTTGTCAGGAAAATACAAAATAGAATTATATTTATCAATCCTACTAAACAATTTATTTAGCAAACTTGTGTCATAAAAAGGTTTTTGTTTTAATTCGCTTTCTGAAAATAACTGTTCTTTTGAATATTCTGTAATTAAAACAGTCGGCTTTTTTCTTTTCAAAATCAAATTATACAAAGCAATATAAGGGCTTTTATAATTCAAAGTTCCGTTCATTAAAAAATCATCAATAAAAAGCCAATCCGCGTAAATCAGATTTGAAAGATCTTCGTTTTTATTATTTAATTTTTCAATTAATTCCGGAAACTCAATGTATTCTGTTGTCTTTTCTCTCAAAATTAAATTCTTTATGACTTTTGCGGTACTTGTAGTTTTTTGATTTCCAAAAGGGCCATATACATAAACAATCAAATCTTTTAGCTTTTTTTCTTCCGCTAAAGTTGGCATCTTTTTATATTTTTCCCAAACAGATTGATCTCCTGTATATTTCATTTCTTTTAATTCTTCAAAAAGAGGTAAATCAAATCGCCGAGCTGCCATATCATAAAGCTGGATTCTGCGGAATTGTTTATGGCAATCGCATTCGCGTGATCCTCCATTTTTATAAATATAACCACCCATCCAAAATTCTTTTACATCTTTTCTTTTTGAAAAATCTACAGAATTTATATCAATGTAATTTGCGCATTCGCAATTCGGATTTCTAAAGTATTCCATAATATTTAAATATAGCAAAACTAAATTTATTTACGGAAAAAGGAGAATTATAATGTTTGAAGTAAATGTTGGTAAAAAAGAAGTACCCTGGTCTCAAAGAAAATCTAAATTTGTCCATATACAAAGAGGTCAGTTAGGTTTCAATCAAATAGATTGGAAAAGTACTTGTAACGTTCACGCAATTTGTAATGCTTTGGAATATTCCGGATGGTCTTTACCTATCGATAATGTTTATAAAAGAGCACCTGATTCATTGGCGAATTTTATTATTACAGAGTGTTTGAAAGAAAATAATTGGTTTAAGACAAAAATGCCGGTTTATTGGCATAAATGGTATGAGGGTCAAAAAGATGCAATTACTCCGCTTGAATTGCATGATGTTTTAGCTCATTATGTAAATGAATGGCTTGGATGCACTAAAGCAGATGTATTCCATACAGATTTGACAATTCGAGATATTATTAAACAGTTATATGAAAAAAATATAGCAATCCCAACTTCAATTGCGTGGGGTGGATTGCAGGGCCATGTTATTACTTTAGTTGGTTTTGAAGCTACATCTGAAAAAGATTTAAATTATTATTTGAATGGATATGATAATAACAAAAAAGCAAGCGATGTAATTACAAATATTATTTGGGATGATCCTTGGGGCTTTTTTGATTATAAAACAAATAAATATGATGGAACAAAAAGTGGAAACGATAATAAAGCCCCAATTGATTTCTTTTGGAATCATATGAAAGCTTTGGAAAATAAAAATAGAAAGTTTGGTCATATTATAGCAAAGCCGGCAGCAATTGTATAACAAATTCGAATGTATAACGAGTTACAGGGTTTTATATTATATTTTAAAAATTTAAAAAAGTTTTTAAAAGAGTTTATAAATCCTATCTCGTTGTACATTTAGCCTTTAACCTTTTATATTATAACGCCTTATCTCTGTTTTAATGTATCATATGTTATGCTAACTCGTTGTACATTGCTATGAATTAAATGTACAACGAGTTAAGAGGTTTCAAATATATTTTTAAAAAATCAAAAAGGTTTTTAAAAGAGTTTAATAAAACTATCTCGTGGTACATTAAAAGGTAATTCCTTATTCTATAACTCTTTATCGCTGTTTTAATGTATAACAACCTATGATACATTCAAAATAAGCAGCCGTAAAGAATAAAAGATTGAATGTATAACGAGTTAATGGTTTTCAAATATATATTTAAAATTTGAAAAAAGTTTTTAAAAGAGTTTAGAAAAGTTAACTCGTTGTACATTTAATTGTTTTTCGTTGTATTATAATACTTTATCGCAATTTTAATGTATCATATGTTTTATAACATGTTGTACATTTAACTCATTATACATTCAAAAAAATTTTTTAAAAAAATGGAAAAATTTTTTCTAAAAGCCCCTATATTTCAAACATAAGTTATTTGAGAGAGATAACAAGAGAAATAAAGGGTTTTGAATTAAAATCAAAAACCTATAATAAATCAAGTACGGTGAGGAACATCGGAATTTACGACTATGGAGCTGATGTAAGACTTTTTATAAAGCTATCTGGCATTGAAGTAGTAAATCTGTGAAGCGAAGTAGCAGAATGTCTTGACGAAGTACGTCAAGGGATAATTCCGAATTGATATAAAGGCGCGAAGCTGACGAATCGAATTCGTTTATCAATTTTTTCGATAAAAACGGCTGAGATTCAAAAAAATGAATCAAAAAGGAGGAGATTGAGACACTGCCGCCGTTTGCTGAAGGTGTCCAGGAAGAATTCAGTTTCGGTTTTTTCTAAGGAGATTTTAGTTTCGAAACTTTTTTAGAATTCTTTCGCTTCCGAAAACCAGTATAATATTCGTACCTCTTTTACTGGGATCGGAAGCGGCTTCTCTCAAAAAATGCGGCTAAATTTTGAGCGGCAAGAGAGAAAAAAGGTTGCCAGGTTCCTTAAAACTGGATCGAAAAAGGTTGCCAGCCTCCAAATGAAGTACTGGTTCGCGAGGTTAAGAGACACCTTCCGAGAGTAAAAAAGAGCTCATTAAAGAAAAAGCTAGAATAATGGGCTATTCCTCCGAATTGGAGTGGTAAGCCTTCTAGCTTCCGCAGTAAGCGGAATTATTTAGCGGTCGGAGATGCCGGATGAAAAACTCGATGACTTTGCCTATATATTAGCCAGAGTTAGAGACCCAAAAGTTAAACGTTTTGACACCGCCAAAATTGATACTTGAGGAGTTCCGGTTTTTACGAAAAAAAGAGCCGTCCAGTCGGCATAGATTGGGTTTTTCTAAAAACTCTTTTCCCAAATTGAATGACCTTTTTGCCTAATTGGCAGGGGTTGAGGTTGATTCCTATAGAGAATCTCTTTGAAGGGTACCAAAATTAAGTAAAGCCCTTTACCAAGAGGATGTCGCGCATCTAGCTCCTCTTTTGTAACTAAAGAGCATTTAGTGAAAAAACAGTTAAGGAAAATCTGCAGTAAATTCCTTGATTTGTTTGAGTAACAACCCCATCCGCGAAGGCGGGCAAGAAGTTGCGAAAATGGGGATTTTTTTGTCTTTGAGATTTAAAAAGTTTCACGGCAAAAAAAGAAAAAGGAGAGAAAAGGTTTAACTCTCTGGTGTAAAAAGGTGCACGGCCAATTCCGAAGGTAAAAATACCGAAACTGAGCTGCAACTGAGGCCGGCGAGGGAAAATGAGATCCTTTTTTAGGAGTTGAGTGGAATCAGGTTCGAATCCTGGTGGGAGTAAAAAAAAAATGAAAAGTTGGGACGAAACTTTTTTGGAAGTTGCACAATTATTTGCAGAAAGATCAACTTGCGTAAAAAGACAAGTTGGTGCAATTTTGGTAAAAGATAAAAGAATTTTGAGTACTGGTTATAACGGAACTCCAAGTGGACTTTGCAATTGTGACAAAGTCTTTAGATTCGGTGCAGATAAAGTTGGGCTCCTTCCTTTTGTACAAGAAGGTACTCGTTTTACCCATCATGAATTCGCTGAAAAATTCGAAATACATGCAGAACAAAACTGTATTGCATTTGCCGCAAAAAACGGAATAAATACAGAAGGTTGTACAATGTACGTAACGGTAGCTCCTTGTGCCCAATGTGCAAAATTGATAATTGCAGCTGGTATAAAAAAAGTAATATACAAAGAGCCTTATAAAAATGAAGACGGAATCTCTTTATTGAAAATCTCAGGTATCGAAACTTCGGAATTATTCCCCTCACGCACTTTATAGCAAAGTGAGGACATTCTGACCGTCACCTGTCAAATTTTCTGCTTCTTCGGATGCTCCAATTTGCAACGCAAGCGTTGCTAAATCTTCTACACCCTCCACAGACCTAAATTCGGACACTCCTTGCCCTACGTTTTTTATTGCATTCATTTTAAGATTCATGGCTGCGTTTACATCCCTGTTGTGTTCTGCTCTACATTCAGGGCATGTCCAAGAACGAACTTTTAAATTCTTCGTAATCGGATTCTTGAATCCACAACAATGACAAATCTGCGAACTTGCAAAGAACCTATCGGCTTTGATTACTTGACAGTTGTTTTCATTCAATGAACTTTTCCAAAGCAACTTATTGACGAAACTTCTCCACGAAGCGTCTCCGTAATTCTTTGCGTTCCTGCTAAACTTCATCATTCCTTTCAAATTCAAGTCTTCAATTCCGATGACTTGATAAGTTGAAACTAGGCGTTTTGTTTCTTTTTCAATCCAATCGTTTCTGCATTCTGCGATGTAATGTTCCATACGAGCAACTTTTACCCTTGCTTTTTCACGATTGTTTGAGCCAACTTGTTTCCTTGCAAGTCGTCTTTGAAGTTTAGTTAATTTCTTTAAGTTTTTTTGTTTTTGAGCAACATAGCCAAAATCTTTTCCAGATGAACCATCTGAATCTATGTAAAAATCTGCTGGACTAAAATCTAATCCGATGGCTTGGCTTTCGTCACCTTCATAGACTTTCTTTTTATGACAGTATTCACGCTCAAAGAGCAAAACTGCATAATACTCGTTAGCAGGATTTTTTCGTATTGTTATTGATTTGAGTTCTACTTCTCCACGAAGGAAAAAGTCTAATTTACCTTTTTTGTTTCCACTGTGCCGGAATTTCACCAACCCCAATTTAGGAACTTTGATTTTTCTTTCGTTCCAATTTAATGCTTTTTCAGACGGATTACACTCCCGATATGAAAAATCATTACTCTTTTTTGATTTGAACTTAGGGCTTCCTACTTTTACTCCGCTCCTTTTCCTTTTTAGCGATTCAAAGAAGTTTTTGTATGCCGTTTCGCTATCTCTTCTCGCCTGTTGCAATGCTTGACTTGATACCTCTTTTAGATATGGAAATCTTTCACCCATTTCTTTTTCTGTAGAAAACTTTGCAGATTTCCAAAGTTCTTTTTGTTTTGACTTATCTTCAACGGGTTTGATTACAGTTTCATAGAATTGATTTCTTTCAAAAAGTCTGTTATTGTAAATCTGTCGACAGCAGCCAAAAGTTTTATTTATAAGGATTTCTTGTTCTGGATTTGGATATATTCGTAGTTTTAACGCTCTGTGCTGTTTTTCTGTGTTTGTTACTAATTGTTTTATCATAATCAAAACTTATCCTTTTGGTTGTGAAGAAGGCAGTTGGAACGGCAATTCTGACTGCTTTCGCTTTCTATAAAATAATTAGTGGAAATAAAATGTGCCATAAAAAATGAAGTACGTCAGAGATAATTCTCTGAAACTATATTCTTATCATCATGATTCTTCAAGTTGACTTTTCTTTTATAGAAAAATTTGTAAAAAAATACCCAATGCTGGATTATAGTAAATGTCATTGGGTTTTTACTCAGGATTTTTATTTTACAAACGAAAAAAACAAAAAGAAGCCTTTTGACAAAGGAAAAGAAATTTTTCAAAGAACAGAGGCTTTTTTGAATATGCCTTCAGATGAAAAAATAGATTTAAAAAACTTTTGTAAAACGATCGAGAATTTTTTCAAAAACCCTCCAACAGAATGGGAAAATACAACTCATTATTGGCTATATGGAAAATTAAATGATTTGGAATTAACAAATTGCGATAATGCAGAGGTTATTACAAATATATTAGAAGTTGCCGGTTTTTTCAATTATTTTAAATCTGAAAAATTAACGGTAGTCTTGCCCTCTTTTGGGGAATCTGTTTTTTTAGTTTATTGTGGCAATAAATTATTTTTTTATTTCACAGATGAAGAATTTTTAAAAGAAAGTTTGTTTGAAGATTTGAAATTGAATGAATATAAAGAAATCAAAAAATCTTGGGCAGAAATTTGTTTTGAGGAGAAAAATAATGTATAGAGTTTTTATTGAAGACAAAGATGGATTTGAAATTGATAAAGGAGTTTTCGATACAAAAGAAGATGCGGAAATTTATAAAAATATTCATGCAATTGATTTGGAACCAGGAGAGACAATAAGAATTATAAAAAGAGAGCCTTTGTTTGTAAAAACGGCTGGAATTGAATTTGTAAGTTTTTCCGCGTATGTAAAAGATAAGGACAATGAGAAGGATACTTTTTATGTAAAAGATCTTTCAAAATGGAACTGGGCTTTGAATGGGATTATAAATTACCCTGGAAAAGCAAATGAGGGAAAAGTACAATTTGATGGAGGGCCGACAAAAGCTGCAGTTGAAGTGTACGTACCTTGGCCTGTTGAAGATTTGGCAAAAAAGAGAAATCCTTCTGAATTGGTAACTCTAAAAGCAAAACTTTTTGAAGTTGCTCAAAAGATGCTTGAGCTTTATGTAAAAAAAGGAAAGGGAGAAAAATTCTGTGAATTTTCTGAAGAAAAAAATGAATTGAATATTACAGACTTTTGGGCATTCAAAAAGGAATTTTTCCCTGAGTGGACAAAAGAAGAAATTGAAAATAAAGCAAAAAGCGCATCATCCCCTATTTGGAATATTGAAAAGAAAATAAAATCAGTAGGCCGAGAAAAAGCTGAAGATTCTGAAAAAGCAGAGGTAGAGTTTGCAATTGAAGAAGTTCAATACATTTTGAATGTGCTTAAAGAAGCAGATGAGAAAAAATTGTCAAAAGTGTATGAGAATTCTCTAAAAACACTGCAGTCATTGCTATAATTTGTATAAAATAACGCTCAAAGGTAAAAAGCCCTTCCTGATCATTCTTTTTTCAGAAACCTTCAAGAATGATTTGTAGCATTTATTAAAAAATCTAAGGGCAATTATAAGGAGTTTTTTAATGGAAACAGTAAAAGCTGTAATTAAGTACGATGAAAGAAGAGACACTTCAGTAACACCTGACACATCAATTGTAAAGCACGCAGTTTGTGCGGTATCAGGGGGAATGGATTCAGCAACTTGTCTTTTCCACGCTGTAAAACTTTATGGTGCTAAAAATGTAATTGGTGTTTCAATGTATTACGGTCAGCGCCATGATATCGAATTGCAGAAGGCAAAAGCTGAATGCGAAAAGCTCGGAGTAGAATATCATGAGTTGAACCTCACACCTATTTTCTCAATCAATAAAAACATTTCGGCTCTTTTGAAAGGTTCGGATAAAGAGGTTGTACAGGGTAAAGATTATGCAACTTTGATGCATGAAAAGATTGAAAAGGGAGAAGCACCTATTTCTGATGAATACATTCCAAACAGAAACAGCCTTTTCTTGAACACTCTTGCAGCAATTGGACTTCAGAAGTTTGAAAATCACCCTGTAGCAATCTTTACAGGTATTCATTCAGATGATGTTTTGAAACAGGAAGGATCAAATGTAGGTGCCTATCCAGACGCGGTGGCAGAGGGTTCTCTTATTTCTATGGTGGATGGAACTGTTAAAAAGATTGAAGATATTGAAATAGGGGACGTTATTTGGGGATTTAATGAAAAAACTGATAAAATAGAAAGGTCTGTAGTTTTGAATAAAATCGATCAGGGAAAAAGACCTGTTTATCAATGCGGACCTGCTAAAGTATCGGAAAATCATTTGATGTGGCTTAACGGAAATTCACGCAAGTTCGTAAGATTTTCCGATATGAAAAGAAAAGATGCTACATACAAGGCATGGTCGTGGGGTTTTGATCCCTATAAAAATGAAAAGCCTGAATCCTTTAAAAATGGATACCTTCGTGGTTTTATTGAGGGAGATGGTCACATTTCAGATGGAAGGTATGTAAGTATCTATCAGAAGAGAAAGGATGTTCTTGAGGAATTTTTAAAACTTGCAGACTTGACAGATATACAGATTCATGAAAAAGATGCAGGTATGTTTTATATGAACATTTGTTCACAGGGAAAAGAACTCCTCAAAAAAACAGAAGACGATAATTCTATAGATTATGCATTTGGATATCTAAATGGTATGATTGTTGCAGAAGGATGTTATTCTTATAATTCAAAAATGGGATTCATCGAAATTGAGCAATCCACCGAGGTGAATCCAGAAAAAGTTGAAAAAATTAAAGAATATTTGAACAAAACTGGTATTTATTATACTTCTTACTTCAGAAGTAAGGACAGTTGTGTTTCCTTCAAATTTTCAAAAGCTTTTCGCATTCCTTTGAAATATGGGGCTTCTAAACTTGCGAGTCTCTTGGAAAGAATGGAAAAACATTTGAATGTGAAATCTTTGAAATCTATTGAAATTCCAGGAATTAAGAAAGCAGAGTTTTTGGGAGAAATGCAGTGCTATGATTTGACAACTTCTTCAGGTTCTTTTATTTCAGATGGACTTCTTGTACATAACTGCTCACTCGAATTCGCTGTAGCAACAAACAAAGCTCTTCAGCTTGCAACAGCAGGACTTGTATACGTTTATACACCACTTGTAAACAAAACAAAAACTCAGGTAGCTGAATTTGGAATTGAAAATGGAATGACAAAAGAAGATTTCAACGATACTTGGTCATGCTACAAGGGAGTTGAGAAAGGTAGAGTAAAGCAGTGCTCTCGTTGTCCAACCTGTCTCGACAGAATCCATGCTTTAGTAGACTCTGGAGTATTTACATCTGTAAAAGATATTACGGATAACTACGATGCGGATGAGGCTTACGCAGCTACATTTTTTAGGAGATAAAAAGGATAATCCCGAATACTTTTAATTGAAAAAACGAAAGGAGTGAATTATTATCACTCCTTTTTGGTATTAATTCAAAAAATTATTGAATATTTCACAACTCAAAACCCTATATTATAAACATTGAGAGGTACGAGATATAAAGCAAGAGATTTTTGATAAGGTTTTCGATAACGAAAGATATGCAAATCGTATCGTAGATGATTACGAGATTGCTGCATTCAATCGAGGGTATACTTTTGACAAAGGATCTTTTGTTAAAGTTGTACCTGATGACAAACTCAATTGTATTGCACAGAAGGAGGCATAAAATGGTACGTACATTCAAGTACACTAAAACAGGCGTAAAGGGTTTGGTTGAAAGAACAGTTATTGTTCTTAATGAGGATGAGACTCGTATTGGAGGTTTGGATATTACAGGAGAGAGCCCTGAAAAGATTGCTGAACTTACAAAGCAGTACGAAAATACAGCTGTAAAGGGTTTTACAAGAAGGCCAAAGGGTACTCCAAAGGACACCTCTTATACATCTCCTTACAGTTATAGGGCTTTTAGCAAAGCCAAAATTCAACAGTATAATTAAAAAAGTTTTTTATAAGAGGTTGAAAAATCAAATTTCAACCTCTATA
>Ga0247608_10002767_pt1 | contig 21293 bp, 17 predicted proteins | sample 176DNAGHGlowgp2_FD_193490 | JGI IMG/M metagenome (GOLD analysis project Ga0247608, IMG submission 193490) | Sheep rumen microbial communities from Palmerston North, Manawatu-Wanganui, New Zealand - 1766 DNA GHGlow gp2 | ecosystem: Host-associated > Mammals > Digestive system > Stomach > Rumen ...
GCTGGGGCGATATGTTCAAACTCTTCTTGCGTCATCTGCTATATAAGCGAATGTCAACGCGAAAAGTTAAGTTCTAATGAATGCTTTTTTTAGGATATTCTTTAGAAGATACGTTGCATTCTGATTTCTGGCCACACCTTCGGAGAGCCGATAGGTGTAGGTGATTTCATCGGCGAGCCGGATTTCAAAACAATAGTTGTGAAAACGTTCGGGATGTTCCTGCTGCATCTTTGATAGTTCGAGGTCGTGGGTAGCGATGATGCCTGTAATTGGGAGTGAGGTGACAGATTGCAGGAACAGGCGTGATCCATTCAGTTTGTCGAGCGAGTTGGTGCCTTTCAGGATTTCGTCAAGAATGATGAGCGTGTGGCGGTTTAGCCGACAGACTTCGATTAGCTGCTGCAATCTTAGCAGCTCTGCATTAAAGTAGCTGATGCCGTTGGCAAGGTCGTCGGTGGTACGCATGCTGCTGAAAAGCGAGAAGAGTGAGATGCGAAGGCTATCGGCAAAGACAGGCATACCACAGCAGGCCAGCACATAGTTGATGCCGATGGAACGGAGGAAGGTGCTCTTTCCAGCCATGTTTGCTCCGGTGATGATGTAGTAATGCAGGTCGGTGATGGTGAAGTCGTTACGTACGGCTTTGGCTCCAAGGAAGGGATGATATAGTCCGCGGGCTTCGTAAACGACCTCATCCTTTTCGATGATTTCTGCCTCAGTAGCGGATGGCTCATTGTATCGGAACGTAGCCATCGAAACCAGCGCATCGAAGTGGCTGACGGCGGCTATCCATTCGTCAACGTGCATCATGTAGCGGTCTTGCCATAGGAGAAAACGCCGCACGATAAAATAGTCGGCCAGATAGAGCGCATTGGAGATGGGCACCCATATCTCATTGCGCTGGTCAAGGTCGCTGATGATACCCTTTAACAGACGGAAAGATTTCATCGCATCTTGATTGTTGTCAGACAACTGGCTGATGATGTTGCGGGTTTCCTGGCTTTCCAAATCAGATGTGACAATCTGCATGATCATGCTGACATAGGTGGAAAGACGGGGCAGTATCATGTCTATACTCTGATGGACTCGCTTCAGTGTCCGTCCGAATACAAGATAGACCGCTGTTATCTGTAGCAGCACCCATAGTAGAGGGAGTGTACCTGACAATGGGCCGAAGATGGCTCCTAACAACAATCCATAGAATACGATGATGCTTCCAATGGCTATCACGTACGATAACTTGCTGGCAGCAAGACGGGAAATATGCATGGCTTTTATCTCGCTAAGGGCCTTCAGCACATCAGATGTATTAACGTGCTTTCCATGAGTTGCAGCAAGGAATGCTGTGCGCAAAGGCTCCTTCGCAGCCAATTCACAGGCGGCCTCTCGTCGCTGTTCTATCTCTGCTTTCGTCCGCACCCTGGTCTCAGCCAATTCCTTTGCAAGAAAATCACTGCCGCCAGAGGTGACGGTACGGTTGATACGATGGAACAATGACTGAGGTCCGAATATGTCGAGGTCGAGTGAAAATTCATGATGGGGATTGATATACTGTTCGCCCGAAGAGAAACCAGAATAGTCGCCATGAAGATAAGCCAACTCCTTTTGATAAACGTTGCACATACTCTCTTTCTCTACCGACAGCCTGCTGTTTTTGCTGTCTTTCCAGCGTATCGCTATGTATAAAGCAATGCTCAGCGCCGCGCCAATCAGCGACACGATGCCACCTTCCCATGTTGTATAAAGCACTACGCAGATGACGGCCAACGCTACGGCCAGTAACTCCAGTACAACCATCAGGTGATTATACTTGTTCAATTGTTTTATCTCTGCCGTGAGCTCAGTGATACGCTCTCTGTATAGTTCCTTTGGTGTCATCGTCTATTTCCGATATTCAACCGCAAAGTTATAGCGTTTCTGCCGAATATCCGTCAATCAGATGATAGATTTAACCATGTTTACGGATTTCCTTTAGTCTGATTATAAACGTATTTGCATGCAAAAAGGTTGTGTGAAGACAGAATTTTTTGTATATTTGCACCCGAAAACCAATCAAATAACGCGTATGACTACGATGAAGACTTTAATGACGGCTGTCCTGCTAACTGTTGGTGTCAACTATATTATGGCTCAACAGCCCATCCTCACGGGCTTTCATGCCGACCCGGAGGTTCTCTATTCGACTAAGACGAAGAAATATTATATCTATAGCACCACCGACGGCACTCCCGGATGGGGCGGTCATGACTTCAGCGTCTTCTCTTCAAAGAACCTTGTGGACTGGAAGGATGAAGGTAAGATGCTCGATGTGAAAGGCGACCAGGTGAAATGGGCTACGGGTAATGCATGGGCGCCCTGTATCATCGAGAAGGAAGGTAAATATTACTTTTATTTCTCTGCTCATAACCCCCAGTCAAAGCGTAAGGAGATTGGCGTGGCTGTGAGCGATAGTCCTACGGGGCCGTTTGTAGACAGCGGTGCTCCCATTATTACCGACAAAGACAGGCCCAAGGAGGCTCGTGGTGGGCAAGCCATCGATGTCGATGTGTTTAAAGATCCGAAGAGCGGCAAATATTATCTCTACTGGGGTAATGGCTTTATGGCAGGTGCCGAGCTCAACGATGATATGCTTTCGGTGAAAAAGGAGACCATTACCCTCCTCACGCCCAAGGACGGCAGTCTGCAGACGTGGGCCTACCGCGAGGGAACCTATGTCTTCTGGCGTAAAGGCAAGTATTATTTCCTTTGGAGCGTTGACGACACCGGTTCGCCCAACTACCACGTATGCTATGGCACAGCGGAATCACCTCTTGGTCCCATCCATATAGATGAGGACAGTTACCTTGTCCTCAAACAGAAACCTGAGGACGGCATTTATGGAACTGCCCATAATTCCGTACTACAGATTCCTGGAAAGGACAAATGGTATATCGTATATCACCGCATCAACAAGGACTATGTGAACCACGAGCCCGGCATCCACCGCGAAGTGTGTATCGACCGTATGACGTTCGACAAGCAGGGGCGCATCATTCCTGTTGTTCCCACACTCGATGGCCCTGCACCGCTAAAGAAGAAGTGACTCCTTATGAGAAGAACTTGATGGTGCCTTGTACAGGTTCGTCAGGTGTGCTTGCGACGGGCTCTTCGTGCACGTAGTCGCCTGTAGCCTGGGAGTTGATGCTGTCGAGGATCTCACGGGTACGCTTGTAAGTAGGCGTGGACTCCACAGCGGAGATGACATCATCGTTGTCGAGGTCCTCAGGACGGAACAGATAGATGTTTGGACGGCGCTTGTAGCGCTTGGCGGTGCTGTCGCCACCATAGAAGCGGTTACGGCGGTCCTGACGTTCCAATGCCTTGGCCTGCTCCTCTGCGATACGGTTGATGTCGTCCTGTGTATGTTTCTTCATGTGGGCATCCATACCGTCGACGCTCTCGATGCCGAAGCCGGTGGCCAGAATGGTAACCTTAACCTTCTTGCCGAGTTCCGGATCGGTTGCCAGACCCCACTTGATTTCGAAGTCACTGCCAAACTTGGCCATGAAGTCGTTCACATCATTCATCTCCTCCATCATCAGCGACTGCTGACCGTCCTTGGAACCTGCAAACGAGATAGAGAGCAGGATCTTCTTGGAGTTGAAGATATCATTGTCATTGAGCAATGGTGAGTTGAGGGCATCTTCAATGGCCTTTTTCACGCGGCCCTCGCCCTCGCCATAGCCAGTAGACATAATAGCGACACCACCATCTTTTAGTACGGTCTTCACATCGTTGAAATCGAGGTTGATGAGGCCGTGAACGGTGATGATCTCTGCGATGGACTTGGCAGCGACTGAAAGCGTATCGTCGGCCTTGCCGAAGGCGTCGAGCACAGAGAGCTCAGGGTAGATCTCGCGTAGGCGTTCATTATTTATAACGAGCAGAGCATCGACATGCTTCTGCATCTCTTCGACGCCATCGAGGGCCTGATCAATCTTGCGGTCGCCTTCGAAGCGGAAGGGGATGGTGACAATACCCACGGTGAGGATGCCGAGTTCCTTGGAGACACGGGCAATGACGGGCGCTGCACCAGTACCTGTGCCACCGCCCATACCGGCTGTGATAAAAGCCATGCGGGTACCATCGTTGAGCATGTTTGTGATGTCATCGAGGCTTTCTTCCGCAGCCTGACGGGCCTTCTCGGGCTTATTACCTGCGCCGAGGCCTTCCTTGCCCAACTGCAGATGCACAGGTACAGGCGAATCGTTGAGAGCCTGGTTGTCTGTGTTGCACAGAACGAACGTCACATCGTGAATGCCTTCACGATACATGTGGTTAACGGCGTTTCCGCCACCGCCGCCTACACCAATCACTTTGATGATGCTTTGATCCTTCTCGGGGGCTCCGAAGTCGAGGATATCTATATTCATATTGTCTGCCATAATCTTTGTTTTTTTAATCTTCTTCTTCAACAATCGACTTACCAAACTTCTTGATGCCCTTCATGGCCTTGTTCCAGAAGCTGTTCTCTCGTTTCTCAGCAGCGATACGTTGGCGCTCTGCCTCTTCCTGCTCACGCTTTTGGCGGTCTTCCTCCTCTTGCTGTCGGCGACGCTCTTCTTCTGCTTTCTGTTTTTCTGCCTCGGTTCGAATGACACCAGCAGGAATTTCACTGATTTGACGAGCCTGGCGCTGGTCGGTAGTGGGATGAGGTGTTGATTCTTTTTTGGCATTGCCAAAAAGGTCGTCACTAACTGCGCTTCCTGCACAATTAATATCACCCTTGGCGAGCAAGCCTAATACGGTGTTCATTTTGCCATCTTTGGCCTTGATGTCTTCTTGGGTGGCATTGATAGTGTGGGTGACGAATTTTGCAGTGCGGATCTTTTCTACATGGGTGTGGTTCATAAAAGCTTGTTCGATGTTGCTCATATTAGAACCGCCACCCGTAAGAATGATACCTCCCAATAGCTTATCGTAATATTCCGACGGAATCTGATACCATACATTCTCGATGATTTCCTCTAGTCGACCTTCCACAATCTCAATGAACTTACGACTCTCTACCTGACGCTCCAGATCGATGGAATATTTCAGGTTATTGTCGATATCATTATTATCGGTATAGGCAGAGGCATATTTCAACTTCATTCGCTCGGCATCACTCTCTTCCATCTGGAGGGTGGCGATGTCCTTGGTGATGTTATTACCGCCAAGTGGGATGACAGCAAGATGGCGCAGGATGTTTTTGCTATAAACGGAAACCGTCGTGGTGTCAGAACCGATGTCGACCAAGGCACAGCCGGAACGTTTCTCTGCCTCTGTCAGCACGGCGTCGGCCAAGGCCAGCGGTGCCAAATACATCTCTGCAACGTTGATACCAGCGACTTCAAAACACTTGTTGAGGTTGCGGTAAAACGTTTTTCGTTCCAGGATATTAAGGAAGTTTCCCTCCAAGTGGGAAGCCTGAATTCCTACAGGATCGAGCTGGTACTGAGAGTCGACCTTGTATTCCTGAACGGCAGCATCAAGGATTTCCTGATCCTGATATTTCATGTTGCGGTTGGCGTCCATGAGCTCAATGACCATGTCTTGTGTGATACGTGTGTCCGCAGGCAGATCTTTGGCAACAATATTTCTGACACTGCGGATGGATTGTCCGCCAACGCCAACGTATACCTGGAGAATCTCTGTCTTGAGTTGGTTCTCTAGTTTCTTGATGATGTTAGTCAGGCATTGTGCGGTCTTGTCAATATTATACACATACCCTTTGCGGATGAAGGATGATGAGTCCTCCTTCACCACACTGAGGACGGTAATACTACCATCGAGATTCTTTTGTCCCGCGATACCGGTCATCTTGGATGAACCGAGTTCGATTGCTACGATAAATTCCTTTGCTGCCATCTTTTATATCTTTGTACTTTGAAATGTGTTCTTTGAGATTGATGATTATTTTCTTTTGCAAATGATCTGATTGTCAAACTCTACGCTAATGTAACTGTATTTATTCCACCCCGCCACATTCAGACCATATAGGTAAAACTTATGCATGCGTTCGAGCTTCTTATCGATATTGGCGGGGGGGCCGAGGTAAATAATGTGTTCACCTATGCGCGGAATCATTTCTACCGTGCCATCATTAAGAATATTCACTTGTACCACTTGATTCTGCCAGAATTTGTCATTCAGTAGGGTGTTCCCAATCAAAGGCAGGATCTTCTGGGCATACTTTCGCGATACATTTCCCGTCACAATAATCATATCCGTTGCATATTTTGACTCTGGCAGAATAGCGCCGTGGGTGTCAAGATAGTAATTGTCGCCATTGTTTGCCATGACATGGAGAATAGGTGTCCGTTGTCTCAAACTGATACATACATGCCCACTTTGGGTTTTATAACATTCTGCTTTCTCCACAAATGGATTTTTTAAGAGCGTTTCTTCAATCGCGCGCGAGTTGACATCAGCCATATTCTTAGCGAGGGGATAGAGACGGTCCTTCTCAAGGATGTTCTTGATTTCACTGGGATTGACAAACCCGCCTATCGACTCGTTGTTAATGTCGATTTTCACCTCAGTACATACCGTGGCTTTTTCGGCTGGCGTATTGAATGCCGAGACGGCCAACAACAGGTAACCTGCGATGACAATGTCGAAAATGGCGATGAATGTCTTCTTCCAGTTGAAAACCATATTATTTTGCGATTTTACTGTTGAGTAATTTTGTGATTTGGGGCACTTGATTGTCAAGGTCACCAGCCCCTAACACGATGAGTACTTCGAAGTCGTGGGTCTTCACATAATTGAGTACTTCGTCCTTCAGAATCATTTCCTTCTTCACGCCCTCACCCAGGTTGTCATAAATGAGCTTTGAAGTGACACCCTCGATGGGCTCTTCGCGAGCAGGGTAGATCTCTGTCAGAATTACCTCGTCAAGCTGACTCAAGGCATCAGCGAAATCCTTGTAGAAGTCACGGGTACGGGTATAGAGGTGAGGCTGGAAAATAGCCGTGATATGTCTGTCTTGATACAACTCTCGAATGCTCTTGGCACTTTGGTAGATTTCTTTCGGATGGTGGGCATAGTCGCTGAGGAAAACCAACTTATCTGTCTTAATCTTGAAATCAAAGCGACGGTCTACACCGCTGAAGGTCTGCATGCCGTATTTTAGCTCCTCCTTGGTACATCCATTGAGTTGGGCCATTGCCATAGCGGCTATGCTGTTCTCAATATTGATGGGTATGGGCTGTCCGAGTTTGACATTAGTGACATTCTCTATGGGTGAGATAAAGTCGAAATAGATTTCTCCATTGCCTATACGGATATTTTCTGCATGGAAGTCGCCTTCGTTAAGACTATAGTTATAGCGTCTGACACCGCCCTGCAAGTTCTCCTGCATCTCGAGACCGCGATGGATAATCAGAGCACCGCCTGGCTGAATCAATTCTGTGTAATGTCTGAAACTCTCCAAATAAGCTTCTTTGGTACCATATATGTCTAGGTGGTCTGGGTCGGTAGAAGTGATGACACTCATCCAAGGGTGAAGCCAATGGAACGAGCGATCGAACTCGTCTGCCTCGATGACCACGTAATCAGAGTCGGAGAGAATATAATTGGTGCCGTAGTTTTTAGAGATACCACCGAGGAAGGCATTACAATTGAGATGACTCTGATGCATGATATGGGCGCACATGGTCGAAGTGGTGGTCTTACCATGTGTACCAGCCACGCAGAGGCCTTTATGGGCCTGTGTTAATGTGCCAAGCACCTGGGCGCGCTTCTGAATTTCAAAGCCGTTGGTCCTGAAGTACTGAAGTTCCTGGTGCTCAGCAGGAATAGCTGGTGTGTAGATGATAAGACATGACTCTTTCTTCTTGCAAGCGTGGGGGATTTCGTCGATGTTCTCCTCATAATGGATGAGCATACCTTCCTTTTCCAGTCTGCGAGTTAGTTCGGAGGGCGTCTTGTCATAGCCGCCTACCACCAAGCCTTTCTTGATGAAATAGCGGGCGATGGCACTCATGCCGATACCACCAGCTCCGATAAAATAAACTGCTTTTATGTTCTTAAATTCCATTTGCTAAATTAATCACTTCTTTGGCGATGATATTGGCAGAGTCGGGCAGTGCCAGTTTGAGTACATTTTCGCTAAGAGATTTCAGCTTGGCCGCATCGTTAACGGTTTCAATAGCAGTCTGAAGCAGCACGTCTGGTGCTTCAGCATCCTTGATGTAAATAGCTGCATCGCGTGTTGAGAGGGCCAGAGCGTTCTTGGTCTGATGGTCTTCTGCCACATTAGGACTGGGCACCAGAATTACTGGTTTGCCAATCAGACAGAATTCCGAGATACTGCTGGCGCCTGCGCGGCTGATCACTAGGTCAGCAGCACGATAGGCTGCGCCCATATCTGTGATAAAGTCGGTAACTTTTAGATTGGACAGATTCTGGCCTTTTAATTTATCATTGATTTCTGCACTGTAATATTTTCCTGTCTGCCAGATAAACTGCAGGCCACTTTCCTTAATGAGGTCCAAATGGCGGAGCATGCTCTCGTTGATAGTGCGGGCACCTAGACTACCGCCTACGAGTAGGATGGTTTTCTTCTCCGGATCAAGTCCGAAGCTGCGAATGGCATCTTCGCGCGTAATGGTGGTATCGAGGAGTGCCTGACGCACAGGATTGCCCGTAAGGATGATTTTCTCAGCAGGGAAAAATCGTTCCATGCCTTCGTATGCCACACAGATTTTCTCAGCTTTCTTAGCTAATAACTTGTTGGTAACACCTGCATAGGAGTTTTGCTCCTGGATGAGACAGGGAATTCCCATGGCTGCTGCCTTGTTGAGCGTAGGGCCGCTGGCATAACCACCTACGCCTACAGCAACCTGAGGGCGAAAGTCTTTGATTATCTTCTTGGCCATACGTTGGCTCTTCCATATTTTATAGAGCACTTTGACATTCTTCAGCAGGTTCTTACGATCGAAGCCGCAGATAGGCAGTCCCTTGATCTCATAACCTGCAGCCGGAACACGCTGCATCTCCATCCGTCCGAGGGCACCAACAAACAGGATTTTTGCATCCGGACGCATGGCCTTGATAGCATTGGCAATGGATACTGCCGGGAAAATGTGACCTCCCGTGCCGCCTCCACTGATGATGACTCTTAACTCCTTTTCCATATTCATGTTATTATGGGATGCAAAATTACAAATTAAATTTCTTTTAGCACCATTTTTTCCCCTCTTTTTTTCGCAGAACGGCTAACGCTTAACATTGCTCCGATATAGGCACAGTTGATGATAGTCGATGTGCCGCCTCGAGAGATGAGTGGAAGGGGTTGACCTGTAACGGGTGCAATACCCACGGCAACCATCATATTGAACGATGCCTGCAGCACCAGCATCAGTGCCAAACCCATCACGAGGAATGCAGGGAAGTTGTTTTCACAACGGCTTGCAATGCGGGCTGCACGGTAGAGCAATACGATATATAGGAACGCCACGAAGGCGGCGCCTATGATACCTAATTCTTCGATGATAATCACATAAATGAAATCACTAAATGCCTGAGGCAGGAAATCGCGTTCAACAGATTTTCCTGGACCTTTACCAATGATGTTACTGCCTACAATAGCAATGTTGGCATGAGCTACCTGGGCATCCTTGTCGAGGTCGTAGTCGGCAGGTGCTACATGCTTGGAATTTAGCTTCTTATCGATACGGTTTTTCCAAGTGCCGAAGCGATGCAGGAGAGAGGTACTCTTCTTGGTGTCTTTCTTTACCTCACCATTGACAATTGCCTCTGTCTGCGTTTCACTGCTCTCCTCTTGATCCAGGCTGCCTAGCATATAGATAGAACCTATGAACAACACAACAACAACAGCTCCTACTGCTGCAAGTTTTCCTAATTGTGACATAGGTACCCTTCCGACGAACATCATCAGGAAAATGACGGCAAAGATCAGGGCTGCTGTCGACAGATTCTCCACACCGATTAACAGACAGAAAGGAATAACCACGATGAGGATATACTTAAAGGCCCGTTTGTCGGCACCATTCTCCCGTTGCATAGCACTGAGAATCTGGGCTGTTACGAGAACCAGTGTCCCCTTAGCTATTTCTGACGGCTGGAATTTCAGCCCTAATAGACTGATCCATCGTCCTGCATCGTTGGTTTTTTCTCCGAAGGCAAGAACCCAAATCAGCATTATAGCGGAAATCAAGAGAAGACCAGGTGTCATCAGTTTGAAATAACGACATGGGATGTTCAGGATGACAATCGCCATTCCAACACCCAAGAGCATCTTCCAGGAATGTCCGATGATGGGTCCCAGATAGTTCTGACTCTTATAGGTCAGTGTGCTTGAAGCCGAAAAAACCTCAACAATACTGATTAGGCACAGAAACAGCAGTACCATCCAGATCACCTTGTCTCCTTTAAACAGATTTCCTATCTTCATATTAGAGATTTCTTGCTAATGTCTTAAACTGTTCTCCACGGTCCTCCATGTTCTTGAACAAGTCGAAGGAAGCACAGCAGGGACTCAAGAGTACGGTTTCGCCTGGTTGTGCCATTTCGTAACATGCCTCCATGCACTCTTTCATCGAATGGGTATCGCGAACGGGAATACCTAGATTGTCAAAATTATCGTGTAACTTTTGATTGTCGGCACCTAAGTACACGATGCCTGAGCATTTCTCTTTCACCAATGGTTTGATGGGCTCGTAGTCATTGCCTTTGTCCTTTCCGCCAATGATGAGGATCACTTTTGTCTTCATAGATTCCAATGCGTACCAGCAGGCATCCACATTCGTTGCTTTCGAGTCATTGATATATTGTACACCCCGCACTATGCAAACCTTTTCCAAACGATGCTCAACCCCTGGAAAGTCGCTCAGACTCTTGCGAATCTCCTCATTCTTGATACCCGCAATGTCTGTGGCGATACCTGCAGCCAAAGAGTTGTAGATATTATGCTTACCTGTTAGACTAAGGCTCTCCTGTTCCATGTTGAAAGGTTCAGGTTTCTCAATCTTATATTGTCCTTTTTCGATATAACCGATTACGCCCTTCTCCTTCAACTCAGCGAAAGGATATTGGATAGCCTTGATGTCGTATTTCTCCAGTTCTCGCTTGATAATGGGATCGTCGGCCCAATAAATGAATGCATCTTTGGGTGTCTGATTTTGGATGATACGCATCTTCGAATCTACATAGTTTTGCATTTTGAAGTCGTAGCGATCCAAATGATCAGGCGTTATATTCAACAAGATGGCAATGTCGGCACGGAAATCATACATATTGTCGAGTTGGAAACTGCTAAGTTCGATAATGTAATACTCATGTGGATCCTCAGCCACTTGGAGGGCGAGTGAATTGCCGATATTGCCTGCCAGTCCTGCATCATAGCCAGCCTGCTTAAAGATATGGTAGATGAGGGAGGTCGTCGTGGTTTTGCCATTAGAACCTGTGATACAAATCATTTTGGCATTCGTGTATCGTCCTGCAAACTCAATTTCACTAATGATATGGATTCCCTTTTCCTTAATTTTCACAATCATCGGAGCTGTATCAGGAATGCCTGGACTCTTGATAACCTCATCAGCATTGAGAATTTTCGCCTCTGTGTGCTGGCCTTCCTCCCACTCGATATGGCGGTCGTCAAGCATTTTCTTATACTTGTCTGCTATCTTTGACATGTCTGATACAAACACGTCAAAACCCTCTTTCTTTGCCAGGACGGCAGCACCAGCGCCACTCTCTCCTGCTCCTAAAATCACAATTCTTTTATTCATCTTTTTTATCTCATCTTCAATGTTATGATGGTCAGTGCAGCCAGAATAATGGTAGTAATCCAGAAACGGATGGTAATTTTCGACTCGTGGAACGGACGATGTGGCCATCCCTTTAGGAGATACGTGCTTGTAGCATCGAGCTGCGAGTCGAGTTTGCGGAAATTGTCGTGGATGGGTGTTGCTCTGAAAACACGTACGCGCTTACCTTTATGTTTCTGAATTTTAAACCATTGGGTCTGTATAATCACGCTTAGACTTTCTACGAAGAAAATACCACAAAGGATAGGCAGTAGTAATTCCTTATGGATGATGATGGCACATACGCCGATGATACCACCGATGGTCAACGAACCTGTGTCGCCCATAAACACCTGGGCGGGGAAGGCGTTGTACCACAGGAAACCAATCATCGCGCCGACGAACGCACAAAGGAACACCACTAACTCTTCGCTTTGTGGGATATACATAATGTCGAAATACGATGCGTAACCAATGTGCGATGACACGTAGGTTAGTATTCCCAAAGCTATTCCCACTATGGCGGAATTACCCGCACACATACCATCCATGCCGTCATTCAGATTGGCACCATTGCTGACGGCTGTCACCACAAGGATGGTTATTAGAACAAAGATTACCCAACCTGCAGCTACCTTGTATTTGCCCAAGAAACCAAGCACCTCAGAGTAGTTCAGGTTGTGGTTCTTTACGAAGGGGATGGTGGTCTGCAATGACTTTACCGCCTCCTTTTTGTGCTTCACCACGATTTCCTTATTCTGCTGCTGAACTTGCACATTCTCGCGCACGACAGCATCAGGACTGAGCCAGAGTGTGAGTCCAACAATGAAACCGATACTGATTTGACCCACGATCTTGTATTTTCCTTTCAGACCCTCTTTGTTGCGTTTGAAGATCTTAATATAGTCATCCATAAATCCAAGGAATCCCAGCCATAGGGTGGTGATAATCATCAGAATGATATAGATGTTGCGGATTCGGCATAACAGGATGACAGGGACGAGAATACTGACGATGATAATGATGCCCCCCATCGTGGGTACGCCCTTCTTTTCTACACCAAAGGGGTCGATACTCGGATCGCGCTCCGTCTCGAAAATCTTCCTACGCTTCATCCATCTGATGAACCTCTCGCCAAACCAGGCTGAGATCAGTAAGGCTAAGATGAGCGTCAGCAGGGCACGGAAGGAAATGTAGCTCCACAGGTGTGTGCCTGGAATATCATACTGCTCTAAGAATCTGAAAATGTAATATAGCATAACTCTTTTCCCTTTAACTACGATTTAACTCCCAAATATCTCTCTCACCACCTCACGATCATCGAAATGATGCTTTACGCCTTTGATTTCTTGATAGTCTTCATGACCTTTTCCGGCTATTAGAATAACGTCGCCTTTTTCTGCCATCATTGAGGCAGTACGAATAGCTTCTTTTCTGTCGACGATGCTTACCACCTTCTTCATCTGCTTGTTGTCAAGGCCAGCCAACATATCGTTGATGATGTCCTGTGGTTCCTCAAAGCGTGGATTGTCGCTAGTGATAATTACCTTGTCGCTGAGTTTGGCGGCTGTCTGTGCCATGATGGGGCGCTTGCCTTTGTCGCGGTTGCCGCCTGCGCCACAGACTGTGATCACCTTGCCTTTGCCATTGAGTACCTCGTTGATGGTATTCAGCACATTCTCCAATGCATCAGGTGTGTGTGCGTAATCGACGATGGCTGTATAGCCTTCAGGCGAACGGATGGGTTCCAAACGTCCGCTGACACTCTTCAGGGTGCTTAGGATGACTAGTATGTCTTCAGGTTTCTTCCCTAACATGATGGCAGCGCCATAGACGGCCAACAGATTGCTGACATTGAATTTGCCAATAAACTGTACGCCCACCTCTTTCCCATTAATGTCGAGATACATCCCTTCAAAGTGGCATTCTATGATCTTCGCCTTGAAGTCAGCCATACTCCTGATGGAATAAGTCTTCACCTGGGCTTTAGTGTTCTGCACCATAAACAGTCCGTTCTTGTCGTCGGCATTGGTGATGGCAAAGGCATCTTTTCCAAGATCATCGAAGAAAGCTTTCTTTGCGTTACGATAGTTCTCTACCGTTTTATGATAGTCCAGATGATCTCGCGTCAGGTTGGTGAATAAACCACCTGCAAATTTCAAACCACCAATTCGTTTCTGAGCGATGGCGTGGCTGGAGCATTCCATAAAAGCATAGTCACAACCTGCATCTACCATCTGAGCCAGTAAACGATTCAGTTCAATGGGGTCGGGTGTTGTATGGTCGGCTGGGATGGCCTCGTCTTCAATATAGTTGCAGACGGTAGACAGCAGACCACACTTATGACCGAACTTCCTAAACATATTATATAGTAAAGTGGCGATGGTGGTTTTCCCATTCGTTCCAGTGACACCCACCAGCTTCAGTTTTCTCGATGGATCGCCAAAGAAACGGGTTGCGACAATACCGACAACGCTCTCCGTAGATTCTACGATAATGTAGGATACACCGTCAATTTGCTCTTCTGGCATTTGCTCGCAGAGAATGGACGTAGCCCCCAGTTCGATAGCCTTGGGGATGTATTTGTGACCGTCGGTCTGGGTTCCTGGGATTGCCACGAAGAGATGTCCTTTCTCAATCCGACGGGAATCGATGTTCACACCCGTAACCTCCACCTCAGTATTGCCAAAGGTGTTGAGGACTTTTACGTTGTTGAGCAGTTCAATCAGTTTCATATCTTATATTTATTCTAGGTAGAGTTCACACTTCATGCCTTGTTTAACAGTTGTTCCTGCATAGAGACTCTGCGATTTTACTTTGCCACGTCCCTTGACAATAGCCCTGATGCCTCGTTTTTCCAAGGCGAAGACTGCATCTCTCGCTCCCATTCCTGTGACATCGGGAATAATCTGGGCCGACTCCTTTTTCTGCTGGAGCTGGGGCTTTTCCTTAATATTCAAATTAGTCAGCACATAATCAGCAGCTATAGAATTACCTTGCTTGACAGCTGGTTTGAAGACGGATGAGGAATCGCGTGCATCATTAACACTCAGTTTCAAGTTCTGCGCCATCACACCTTCTGCGATATGGTGGAATACGACACCCGACATACCGCCGCCAGAAGCAGGAAGACCTGATTTCTTGATACAGACGATACAGGTGTAGCGAGGATTGTCGGCAGGGAAAAAGCCTGCGAACGACAACCAGTAACGTGTCGTCCCAGAATGGTAACTGCCATATTGGTCTGCCACCTGGGCCGTTCCTGTCTTTCCTGCCACCTTGAAGGATTTCGAACCTGCCTTTCTTCCTAGTCCCTGACTGACGACATGTTCCAAAATGGTCTGCATCATCTTGATGGTCGATGGCTTGGCAATCTGCTCTTTCAGCACCACCGGCTCGAACTCCTTGATTACCTGCCCGTCTTTCACCAGTTGTTTCACGAAACGGGGCTGCATCATCTTACCGTTGTTTGCAATAGCATTGTAGAAGGCGACTGTATTGATGGGTGCAATCTGCGTCTCGTAGCCGATACTCATCCAAGGCAGCGTGGTCTTACTCCAATACTTGGCACGATCCTGTGTCTTGGTGTCTGGCATACGGATATAGGGTGGGTGATAACCTACCAACGGCAGTTTCAGGTCTTCGTGGATGCCCACGCGATAAAGACCTTGTACATATTTTGTGGGATTCGAACCATAGAACTTATCGATGACATAGCTCACACCGATGTTAGAACTTACCTCGAGGGCACGCGCCACATTGATGGTGCCGTAACCGCCACGACGCCAGTTGTGGTCTTTCATCGCCCTGCCGTGCATCTCCATTACACCACAGCCTGTAGGAATGGTGAAGTTTGTGTCGTTGGGAATCACCCCGTCGTCGAGGGCTACAAGGAACGAGGCTACCTTGAACACCGATCCTGGCTCGCAGCGATGACTGATGGCATTGTTCACCATCTCATAGTACTCACCGTCGTCTGCACGCTGCATGTTCACGATGGCTTTCACATCGCCAGTCTTCACCTCCATGAGGATGGCTACACCCATCTCACCGTTCACGAGCTTCAATTCGTCGACCAAGGCCCGTTCTGCAAGATCCTGCATGCTAACATCGATGGTCGTTACGATATCTGCACCATCTATTGGCGTCATTACAGGAATATCGAGGTATTTACTGAGTACTTTGCGGCGATGCATCAAGCCGTTGGTACCACGCAGAATTGAGTCGTACGACAGTTCCAGACCGTTCTTGGCACTATCTTTGGCAATATACACGTCGCCAATGGTACGTCCTGCCAACGAACCGAACGGGCGTTTGCGCGCATTGAAGGTCTCCCAATGGAAACCGCCTTTTCCAGACGACTCACGGAAGATTGGTAGTTTGTGTACCTCGCAGAAGGTGTTGTAGTCAATGCGACGGTTCCATATGGCCCAGTGGCGTGCACCCACTGTGCCGTTCTTCATCACCTTGTGCTTGCCCTCCAGCAGATGAGCCTTGAATTCGGCCACCGACTTTGAAGGGAATATCTGATTCAGTCCATAACAAAGGCTATCGATGTCCGCAGCCCATAGCGAATCGCGATTGTGGTTGCCAATGGAGTCTGTGGCGCCAGCCTGAAAGTCCACAAATACCTTGTATTCAGGAATGCTGCCTGCCATCAACTGACCATCACAACTGAGAATGTTGCCGCGAGTGGGTTTCACACTGACCGAGTCGCGCTTCAGTCGCGAGGCGACCTGTGTCCAGTAGTCTTTCTTGGCGGTCATGATATACATGGCCTTGCCCACAACGGCAAACCCAACAAGGGTAAACACTACTGCGATGGCGAAGTAGCGCGGCATGACCTTATCGCTGTTAAACCTACTCATTCTTTTTATTCGGGTACATTAATTATATATGGTGGTTGGTCAGAGACGTGTAGCACACTGTCCTTGTTATTTTTCAGTGCATCGAGCACATGACTCTCACGACATTTCTCTGTCAGGGTGCTGTTGCTCGACAGGGCCTTATACTTGGCATCCAGTAGTTCCTTTTCCATCTTGTCGATGGCAATCATGTCCTGTTGGCATTGGTATCTGAAAGCGACATAGACGATGGCGAATACCACGATCAGCACGATGATGCCGATATGATGGCGTACCATCTGAGCTGTTAGGAAGTCGCCACCGAGGATGGTGCGCAAGGTCATGGTCGACGAGAATTTGGGATCTTCCTCCTTCGCGTTCTCCTTGATCTTCTGCAGTGTTTTCTTCGTCTGCTCCTTGATGCTTTCTACCTCGGTAGTAACTTTCTCTTCTTTCACCAAGTCCTCGATCTCTAATTGTATGTCGTCTTCCTTTGCCATCTTAAATCTTTTCTGCTATTCTCAGTTTTGCACTTCTGCTACGAGGATTGCGCGCCTGTTCGTCTGCATCAGGTACAATCACCTTGCCAACGGGTTTGAGGGGGGCTTCTGTCCGTCCGAAGAAATCTTGCGTAATCTTCCCTTCCGTATTGCCGGCCTTCATCATGTTCTTTACAAGGCGGTCCTCTAGTGAGTGGTAGGTGATGACGCTCAACCGCCCGCCTTTGCAGAGTAGTTCTTTGCTACCATTCAACATTTCCTTGAGGGCTTCCATCTCATGGTTTACCTCGATGCGTAGGGCCTGAAATAACTTGGCCATCTCTTTTTTCTCGCGCTCTCTGGGAAACAGTTTCTCTGCTATCTGCAACAGATCGCCTGTGGAGGCGATACGTTTCGTTTGTCTAGCCTCGACAATTGTGGTGGCGAGCCTTCTCGCATTCTTCAATTCCCCATAGAGGTAAAAAATGTCTGCCAATTGCTCCTCGCTGTAGTCGTTTGCGATGTCGGCAGCGGTCTTTCCTGCCTGCTTGTTCATGCGCATGTCGAGTGGTGCGTCGAAACGGAAGGAGAATCCGCGGCTCTCATCGTCTAAGTGATGACTCGAGACCCCGAGGTCGGCCAGCAGACCGTCAATCTTCTCCACGTCATAGTAGCGCATCCAGTTCTTGATATATCTAAAGTTGCTTCTTACGAAGGTAAATCTATCATCATCGACGATATTTTTCTCCGCATCGGCATCCTGGTCGAAACTGAAGAGATGACCTTTCTTGCCTAACCGGCTGAGGATTTCCCTACTGTGTCCTCCACCTCCGAATGTTACATCTATATAAACACCGTCGGGCTTGATTTCAAGCCCGTCGACGCTCTCCCTAAGGAGTACTGGAATGTGATATGTCGTGGAGGTATTTAACATATGGCGTCGTCGGTATTCATGATATCTTCAAATTCTTTTCCAAAGTCCTCGTCGCTTTTGAGAATTTGTTTCAGATGCTGTGGTGACCAGATCTCAATGGTGTTGTCCATACCGATGAATTGTACATCCAGGTCTATCTCTGCTACTTTTTGTAGTCGTTTGGATATAAGGAAACGTCCGTTGCCGTCAAGCGAAATGGCTTCCGCTTCCGAGATGAACTGGCGGAGCATCTGTTGATGCGACGGTTTCCACGGTTTGAGTTGTGCCTTAAGCATGTCCACTTTCTCATTCCATACGCTTTCAGGGTAGAGCACCAGACATTTCTGGTAGATGTCCTTCCTCAGCACCAGTTGTTCCTCGCCTGATGCCTGGAGCACCTTGCGGAAAACAGAGGGCAGGAAGACTCTCCCTTTTACGTCTGTCTTGGCTTCTATATTACCTAAAAAACGCATATGTTCATCTTATTAATAGTTGTGGGTACAAAATTATACATTTTTCCCCCACTTTTCTCCAAATCGCCCCACTTTTTTTTAATTTTAACTTTCTTTTATAAAATTCGATAGTTCAGAAATAGCAAAATAGAGTTAAATGCATTTTAAAAGAAAGTTTTTTTTCGAATTTTGCTCATTTTTAAAAGATTTGTGCTATTTTTGCACCTTGTTAGAGGAAATGAGAGAAAACAACCAAAATGGAGAAAACGATTGATATCGATAAAATCCTGAAAGGTAAGTTGGGCGCGAAGGCAAAATTCGTACCTTTATTTCTTGTCAATTGGCTTAAGCGTGTGGCGCACGAAGACCAGGTCAACGCTTTCCTTTGGGAGAGTCGCGACAAGGTGGGTGTTGAGTGGCTTGAGGAGTGTGTGCGTTATCTTGACATGACCTTGGAAATTGTGGGAAAGGAGAACCTGCCTGATCCAAATGATGGTCGGTTCTACACCTTCGTGAGCAATCACCCGTTGGGTGGAGAAGACGGTGTGGCTCTTGGCGCCATTATCGGCCGTCATTACGATGGCCGTTTCCGCTATCTGGTTAATGACCTGCTGATGAACCTTCCAGGTTTGGCACCCGTCTGTATCCCGATAAACAAGACTGGCAATCAGAGCCGTAACTTCCCTGCGATGGTTGAAGCGGGCTTTCAGAGCGACAACCATATGCTGATGTTTCCCGCTGGTCTCTGTTCGCGCAAGCACAACGGCGAAATCCGTGATATCCCTTGGTCGAAAACCTTCATTTCCAAGAGTGTGCAATATCAGCGCGATGTCGTCCCCATTCATTTTGGTGGCCAGAACTCCAACTTCTTCTATCGTCTGGCCAACTTCTCAGACAAGTGTCTGCCGTTCAACTTGGCGATGCTGTTTCTGGTTGACGAGATGTACAAGAATGTGCATAAGACCTTCCGCATAGCGATAGGCAAGCCTATCCCTTGGCAGACGTTCGACAAGAGCAAAAAGCCAATAGAGTGGGCGCAGTTCGTCAAGGACCAGGTCTATACCCTCTGATAAATCACCTGAACCCTAAAAACCCCAATAATAATGGAACAAGAGATTATCCAACCCATTGCCAAGGAAATTCTTAAAAGCGAACTGACGCGCGATCGTCAGCTTCGTATGACCAACAAGAGTCACAATGAGATCTATGTTGTGACGGCTCACAATGCGCCTAATGTGATGAAAGAGATTGGACGCCTGCGTGAGATAGCTTTTCGAGAGGCGGGTGGAGGCACTGGTAAATCGATGGATATCGATGAATTCGATACCTGTGAAAATTGCTACAAGCAATTGATTGTATGGAATCCGGAGGCTGAGGAGATTATTGGAGGTTACCGCTATCTGGAAGGTACGGCATGGGAGATGGACGACAAAGGTCAACCCATCCTCGCTACCAGCCACATGTTTCATTTCTCCGAAAAGTTTCTCAAAGATTATATGCCTTATACTATCGAGTTGGGGCGTTCGTTTGTGTCCCTACCATATCAATCGTCGCGTATGGGTGCGAAGAGTCTCTTTGCCTTGGATAATCTTTGGGATGGGCTGGGTGCGCTTACCGTCATCAAGCCTAACGTGAAGTATTTTTTCGGCAAGATGACCATGTATCCCTCGTATATCCGTAAAGGTCGTGATATGATTCTCTATTTTCTTAAGAAGCATTTCGATGACAAGGAACATTTGATTATCCCTATGAAACCGCTGAAAATCGAAGAGGATCCTAACGAATTGGAGAAGATTTTCTCCGAGTCGGGCTTTAAAGACGACTACCGCATTCTCAACCGAGAGATTCGTAAACTAGGCTACAACATTCCGCCCTTGGTGAATGCCTATATGAGTCTGTCGCCCACTATGAAGTTGTTTGGCACTGCTATTAACTACGGATTTGGCGATGTCGAGGAAACGGGTATTTTGATTGCCGTCGATGAAATCCTCGCTGAGAAGCGTGTGCGTCATATCGATTCTTTCCTCAAGGATCATCCTGAGGCTCTGAAAATTACCAGTGGCGCCAACAAGGTCATTTACAAGGAAAAATAATGAGGGCGATCGGCTATCTGTTTGCACTGACCTTTCTCAGTGTCAATGCACAGGTATCCACGTCTGTGCCACATGCGATTGCTGAGAAGCTCGATGCGCATCATCTTTATCTCGATGCTCGCCTCGACAAGACGGCATTTCACCCTTTCGCTTATTCTGATTTTCGTGAGGCAGCGGCCCAATTTGGCGACAGCTGTACACTCTATATCGCGCCCGGTGTCTATTGGGTGGATGATCCTGACCATCCTGAGGTGGTAACTGGACAGGATGGCCGCGAGCCGTTCGGGATGGTGATTCGTGCAAAAAAACTCCATTTCATCGGACTTTCTACCGATGCCCGTCAGACGGTCTTGGCTTCACAGCGAGGCCAGACGCAAGGAGCTGTAGGCAATTTCACCATGTTTGATTTTTGGTGCGATTCCCTTACTGTTGAAAACCTTACGATGGGTAATTACTGTAATGTCGACCTCGACTATTCCTGGAATCCTTCCCTCTCACGTAAGAAGCGGAGCGATGCCATTACCCAGGCGCATGTGGGATATGTGCATGGAAAATCATTGAAGGCTAGGAATGTGCGTTTCATCAGTCGCCTGAACCTCAATCCGCTGAATGGCGCTCAGAAGTCCTATTATGAAAATTGTCATTTCGAATGTACAGACGATGCCCTGAACGGCTCCGCCCTTTACAAACATTGCACCTTCGATCTCTATGGTCAGA